>Ga0316613_10000025_pt1 | contig 238011 bp, 229 predicted proteins | sample OWC_soil_day10_C_2_FD_207647 | JGI IMG/M metagenome (GOLD analysis project Ga0316613, IMG submission 207647) | Wetland soil microbial communities from Old Woman Creek delta, Ohio, United States - OWC_soil_day10_CT_b | ecosystem: Environmental > Terrestrial > Soil > Wetlands | place: USA: Ohio... | reverse complement strand
AACGTTTCAAACCGCAACGCAGCATCCCGCGGTTTCCTCCCTCGAGGCTTGTCCGACGCCTGCCCGCCAAGTCCGGGCCTGCTTGACGTGTCCGCGCACGAGGGCAGGCATCCGACAACCCTTAACGGTTGCCGACCCACAACATCATCTGGCCCCGCATTATTTTGACGCCCAGGTATCCGACATTGCTCAAATAAACGACTTACCCAGCCGTGCATCCGCGCCGAACGATCGACTTGCCCCACGTAGAAGAACGTCAAGCGGCGGCGCGCTGCACCGGTTCAACGGAAAGCTTCATCCCGACGCTCTTTAGTACCGCCAGCAGAGTCTTCAGCGTCGGGTTGCCCTTTGGCGACAAGGTCCGATAAAGCGATTCCCTGCTGATGCCGGCTTCGGCGGCCACCGCCCCCAGCCCGCCGTAGGCCTCCGCTACCGTCCGCAGCGCCAGCAAGCCTGAGGCGCGGTTGTCCGGATCATCCAGTGACTCCATTGCCGCCTTGAGGTACTCCACGGCGAGTTCGCGGTCGGCGCGAAGCTCAACCACCTCGCGGTCGTGATGCGAAACTGCTGCGGCCATCTTTTTATTCACGCTTGCCTCCGTTTCCAATCAGCCCAGTAATCCTTAGCCGTTTTGATATCCATCGCCTGCGTCTTTTTCGACCCGCCAGACAGAAGAATGACGATCAATTGGCCGTGACGGCCAAAATAGACCCGATACCCGGCGCCCAGATGTTCTCGGAGTTCAAAAACACCGTCGCCCACTGACTCGCAATCGCCAAAGTTGCCTGCTTCAATCCGCTTTATGCGGATTCTTACCTTGGCTTGCGCTTGCTTGTCCTGCAGCGATCGGAGCCATTCAGTGAGCGGCTCTTGGCCATTGGCGGTTTGCTATCGGAAGACTTGAACCATGAACGAAATGTAGCTTAAAAGCTACAGCCAGACCAGCGACGCTTGCGCGTTTCCGGCCACGTTTATCCAGTTCCCTGCGCACAGCGCAGCGAAGTCGCCGCTGCAGGCAGGCCGCCTGCTCGACTCCGGCAACTGCCACCAGCTGACTCACCGCCCCCCCCTTCCCGGCATGCCGTCGTAAGTCCTAGTCCGTAAGGTCAGAGCGCGATGCGCCAGTGTTTTTCGGTGGTCACCGAGAACCCCGCGAAGATCCAGGGATTGGAAGGCTACGGCCTCGAACCGGGCTGCCACGCCGACTTCGTGCTGCTGCAGGCACGCGACAAGGTCGAGGCGATCCGCCTGCGCGCGACCCGCCTCAAGGTCTTCCGGCGCGGCCGGCTGGTCGCCGAGACGCCGGCCGCGACCAGCGCGCTGCAGTTGCCGGGACGACCGGCGAGCACGTCGATGATGACACGCACCGAGCAGACCTGGGGCATTGGCGAGTAAGGTAGCCGACACCCGCTCCGGCTTTGTTGCCGAACACCCGAAACACGCCCACCCCGTCTTTCTGAAGACGCCGCTATTGCCTCTAGTGCCCGTATCCTAGACAATGCGGAACCATTTTGAGCTGGCCCGCCGTGCTGCCTGCACCTCACAACGTGATCAATGAACGCATCCACGTGTTGCAAACACGCTGGGAGAGCTATGTCACCGGCGGCGCCTTCGAGTGCTTTATCGAATTTGCCGTGGCCGTCAACTGCCTGACCGAGCAATTCAACCGAATGCGCTTGCCCGGCCTGGTGCGGCTCTGCGAGGGACTGGAAAATTCCACCTTGGCGCGCCTCGGCGTGCCGGCCTCGCATCCCATTGCCAGAGAAGACATCACCGCACTGCAGCGGCAGGTCGACTCGCTGCTCGGCGCCGTGAGCAACTCCCGCCCGACAAGCCCCGAACGACGCATCAAGGAACGGGTTCAGGAAACCCCCGACAGCGACTGGATCAAGCCGCGCTCGGTCTGGCTGGTCGTCGGTTCCGAGGCGCATGAGATGGTCGAGGCGCTCGGACAACAGCTCAATTTCTTCGGTTTTCATACCCGAAAAATGGCCTGGGGAGAAAAACAGCCGGACGCCGATGTGCCGCTGGCGGTGCTGTTCATTCCGGCGGCGGATATGCCGCGCACCGACGAGCACGCTTATATCGCCACCATGCGCTCGAACTGCGGGGCAAGTCAGCTGATCTACCTGGGTGTCCGTCCAGCGATTGAAGCCATCGTCGCATTGATGCGATCGGGTATTGACCTGACGATCCCCCGCGAGGAAGGGTCGTCGATGGTACTCAATTGCGTCCTCGACCTCGTTCAAAACTTCGAGACTGAGAAGTATCGCGTTCTGGTCGTTGAAGACTCGCGCGTTGCCGTCGCCCTGATCCAGCGCACATTGACCGAAAATGGGATCGACAGTCATGCGATCCGCGATCCCGCGACATTGCTCGACGTCCTTGAATCGTATCGCCCCGATTTGATCCTGATGGATATGTACATGCCCGGCTTCACCGGTGTCGAGGCAACACGAGTGCTGCGTCAGATATCGGCCTACAGCGCGCTGCCCATTGTCTATCTGTCAGGCGAATCCGATGTCGGCATGCAAGTCGAGGCCTTGCGCCTGGGCGGCGACCAGTTTCTCAATAAGCCCTTCAACCCGGTCCTGCTCGCCGCGGTGGTCAAAACGAAGATCGAACGTTTCCGTGAAACCCAGCGCTCGACACGGCTTGATGGCCTGACCGGCCTGCTCAATCACACCGCCGCCAAATCCCGGCTGCAGATCATGGCGAAAAACATGACGGGGCATACGGCACTTACGGTGGCCATGATCGACATCGATCACTTCAAGTCGGTCAACGACGCCTACGGCCACCCGGTGGGTGACCATGTCATCCGCGGCCTCGCCTGGCTGCTCAAGGGGCGCTTGCGCTCATCGGACATGATCGGTCGCTACGGCGGCGAAGAGTTTCTGGTCGCCTTGCCCAACGTCACGCCAGACCAAGCCAAAGCGGTCATCGACCGCATCCGGGAAGACTTTGCATCGCTGCCGCACGCCCATTCGACGGGTGCCGTGTTCGCCACGTTTAGCGCTGGAATCGCGTCCTATCCCTATTTTGACACGGCACAGAGCCTGACCGAGGCCGCCGACAACGCGCTCCTCGAAGCCAAGCGCCTGGGCCGAAACCGCGTAATCAAAGCGTCAGATTGTCGAAACGATCTGCAGTTCGGCGCCTGCACCGCCTGACGCAGCGCCGGCACAAAGCTGAGCTCTGCCGTTTCCCGAAGAACGGTCGCCCCGGCTGATTAGAAGTTGCACCGCGTTTCTGCCTTGCCGCTCAGAACACCATCCTCACCGGATTTTCCTGGCGCGCGTGTGCCACATGAAGACAATGGCGACGACACTGATCGCCGTGCCCAGCAGAAAGGCGTTCGAAAATCCGGGGGCGAGTTCTTTGGCGTCGGTAATCACGGCCAGGTGGCTGTTGTTGATCGAAACGTGATGCGGAATTGAATCGGAGAAGATCGTTTCAAAGAAGAGGACGCCAAGCGCCATCGACAGGCTGCGGCACAAACTCATCAGGCTGGAAACCGAACTGCTGCCGCCGGCTGGCGCGCAAGACATGATCAGCGCGGTGTTGGGCGACTTGCTCAGTCCCTGGGACAGACCGAACAGCGCGAGGGAAACGACGATGGTGACGATCAGGCTCACCGGGTCGAGGTCGATAAAAATGAAGAAGGCACAAACGCCGACTGCCATCCCGGCCATGCACAGCGTCCAGGCACCAAACCGTTTGGCGATGCCGCCGGTGAACGGGCCGATGAATTGCCCCAATGAGGGAAGCATCATGATCGCCCCCGAAACATGGGTGTCGAGCTGCCGATACTCTTCCAGATAAAAAGGAAAAATGAACATCACGCCGCCAACGGTGATCAGGCTGGCGGAGAAAGCCAGCATGCTGAAGAGCATCACCTTGTCGTTGAACAACTGGAGATTCAACAGCGGATGGTCGCACTTTCGTTGCTGAATGACGAAAAGAACGGTCAGCAGCGCAGACGATGCAAAGCAGGACAGGATGGTCGGCGACAGCCAGCCGAATTCCAGGCCCATGTTAACGGCAAACAGGAAAAGGACCAGCGCGGCAAAGGAAATAACGGCCCCCTGGTAGTCAAACCGCGTATCAGAGGTTCGCGGATACGCTGAAGGGATCGACTGGCGGGTGGCAACGATGGCGGCCAGACAGAACGGGATATTGACGAAAAAGATCCACCGCCAGCCGATGAAAGCCGTGATCCAGCCGCCGATTGCCGGGCCGAGCGCCACGCCGGCGGCGGCCGCGGTGGTGACCAGGCCCATGGCCTTGATCCGGCGCTCGGGCGGCAAATAGATCGGCACGAAGGACATCATCACCGTAAATAGCATGGCTCCACCCAAGCCCTGCAATGACCTGAAGGCGATGAGTTCGTTGATGTTGGCCGAGGTGCCGCAGAGCAGCGAGCCGATCATGAAGACGACAAAGCCCGCCTGATAAACCAGCTTGATTCCCTTGATGTCCGCGAGCTTGCCAAAAGGCAGCATGAAACCGGCTTCGCAGAGCAGGTACGCCAAGACCGTCCAGGAAACCACGCTCGGACTCACCTTGAACTCGGCCGAAAGCGTCGGCAGCGCGATATTGACGATCGTGGCGTCCAGATTGGCGATAAAAGCGCCGGCGCACACCAGCGCTATCAGCAGATTCTGGTCCTTCGTTTTTTCGATGAGGTAACTGTTCATGGCGACTTGTCCACGTGGGCACGGCGACGTATTGAGCACCATCGAAAATGGCGAATGGTCGCACCACCATTCGCGGCGCCAAGTGCAGCGAATGCTATCCGACGCCAGCTGATCACGCAATGAACGCAGGGCTATCGTCGCGTGCGCGCGCGCCCTCCTCCTGCGCCATCAATTCGCGGCAGGCAGCGCGCAGCCGTTCGGCGCCGGCGGTCAAACGCCTTTCGGCGTGCCAGACGAGGTAAAAGCGCCGCTCCAGCGTCACTTCCGGGACCGCGATCGCGGCGAACTCGCCCGACTCGAGTTCGCGGCGCACCGCGCGGCGCGACGAGCAGGTGACGCCGCGGCCAAGCCGGATGATTTCGCGGATCGCTTCGCCGCTGCCCAGTTCGAGCGCCACATTGAAGCTGCCCAAGTACGGCAACAGGATCGACTCGAGCGTCTGGCGAACGCCCGAGCCGCTTTCGCGCAGGATCCAGGGCGCGCCGGCCAATGCCTCGCGGCTCGGCGGCTGGCGCGTAAACGGATGATCGGCGCGCGTATAGATCACCATCTCGTCGCGCAGCCAGAGTTCGGAAACCAGATGGCTGTCGGTCAGCGGCGCTTCGATCAGGCCGATGTCGGCGCGGCAGTCGAGCAACATGGCGACGACGCTGTGCGAGTTGCCGATTTCCACCTCGTAGCGGTGGCTCTCGTGCTCGGCCATCAGCGGCGCGAGCAAACCGGGCAAGACGTAGTTGCCGATGGTCAGGCTGGCGGCGATCCTGAGCCGGCTCGGCGGACCGGCGACGTAGGTCCGTTCTAGCTCGCCGGCCTGTTGCAGCAGATCGAGCGCCGGCGGCAACAGATAACGGCCGTGCTCGTTCAACACCACGCGCCGGCCGATCCGGTCGAACAGCGTGACGCCCAAGCGCCGTTCAAGTTCGGCGACGGCGCCGCTGGTCGCCGACTGCGACAAGCCCAGCTCGTCGCCGGCCGCGGTAATTTGCCCGGAGCGGCTGATCGCGGCGAAGACTTCGAGCTCTCTCAAGGTGATGCGCAGCATGGCTGTTTCTTTCCTTTACCGGTTTTTCCGATACGTATAACCCGCAAAATCAATTATTTCAATAGATCTTCCGACGATATAGTTATTCCCAATTGATCTATAAACCACTTTGGGAGAAGCCAGATGTTTTACAAGAGAACGATTCCCTTGCTTCCCGGCGTGCTGCTGGTGCTCGCGCTGGGCGGAGTCGCCGTCGTGCTGGGCCGGGCCTTCCCCTTGATCGGCAGCGCCGTGCTGGGGATTTTCCTGGGCATCGTCGTGCGCTGGCGTTTCCCGCCCGCGGCGCGTTTTGCGCCGGGGATCGCGTTTTCATCGAAGCAGGTCTTGCAATGGTCGATCGTCGCGCTGGGCTTCGGCCTGCCGATCGCCGAGGTCGCGAAAACCGGGATCGATTCGCTGTCGATCACGCTGGCGACGATCAGCGCGGCCTTCCTGAGCGCGCTCTGCTTCGGCAAGTTGCTGCGCGTTCCGGGCAAGCTGTGCGTGCTGATCGGCACCGGGACGGCGATCTGCGGCGGCTCAGCGATCGCCGCGATCACCCCGGTGCTCAAGCCCGACGCCCACGAAGCGTCGTTTTCGCTATCGACGATCTTCCTCTTCAACGTGCTCGCCGTCCTGCTCTTTCCGCTGCTCGGCCGCGCGCTGGGACTCAGTGATCATGGCTTCGGCCTGTGGGCCGGAACCGCGATCAACGACACTTCGTCGGTGGTGGCCGCCGCCTATTCGTGGAGCGAGAGTGCGGGAGAGTACGCAACCATCGTCAAACTGACGCGCGCCATGTTGATCGTTCCGGTCACGCTGGCGATCGGCGCCTGGGTCATCGCCCGCCAGCGCAAGGACTCGCCGAACGGCCTGCTGTCGTCGATCGGCCAGGCCTTTCCCTGGTTCATCGCCTGGTTCGTCGTCGCTTCGGCCGGCGGCCGCTTTCTGCCGCCATCGATCAGCAGCGCGGCCAACGGCCTGGCGCCCTTGATGATCACCGCGGCGCTGACCGCCATCGGTTTATCCACCGATCTATCGAAAATGCGGCAAACCGGCTGGCGGCCCGTCGCTCTCGGACTCCTGGTCTGGATCAGCGTTGCCGGGACCAGCCTGCTGGTCCAGTCGCAGAGCGCACGCTGGTAGATCCGATTTCGGACGCGACGCGTCCGGCGTTCGGTCGGCAACGCCGGCCGAATTTGGCGGCGAGCTTGTCATGCCGGAGCGCGCAGGGTAGATTGCGAGCACGCCCCTGACGCAGTCAGGCACGCGCCACCACGCAGACGGAGAGACCATGGGCACAATAAACGGCTTGTCTTTGCGCAGCAAATTGAATGTCCTGACGGTGCTTACGGTGATCGCGCTCTGCCTGCTGGCGGCGATCGTTCTGATCGGAGAGAAGAGCCAGTTGCTGGCCGATCGCAAGGACAAGGTCCACAGTCTGGTCGAAGTCGCTCAGGCCACGGTGGCGCTCTACGAGAAGCAGGCGCGCGACGGCAAGATCAGCGTCGACGAGGCCAAGAAACTGGCCATCGACGCGGTCCGCGGCATGCGCTACGACCAATCCGAGTACTTCTGGATCAACGATCTGGGCAAACCGGCGCCGCGCATGATCATGCATCCGACGGTCCCGGCGCTCGACGGCCAGGTCCTTGATGCGCAGCGCTTCAACAAGGCCACCGCGAAGCAGGCCGGCGTCGACGGCCCGACGCAGTCGCTCGACGGCAAGAACCTGTTCGTGACCTTCGTCGAAGTTGCCGAGGCCGCCGGCCAGGGCTACGTCGCCTACCTGTGGCCGAAGCCGAAGGCCGGAGGCGGTGTCAGCGAAGAGCTTTATCCCAAGCTCTCTTTTGTCCAGAAGTTCGAGCCCTGGGGCTGGGTGATCGGCAGCGGAATCTACATCGACGACGTCGATGCGCTGTTCCGTCAGAATGCGCTCAAGCTGCTCGCCTGGATCGTCGTGATCGGCGGCTTCATCGCCGTTTCGCTGACCATCGTTTCACGCCAACTGACCCGCACGCTGGGCGGCGACCCCAGTTACGCTTCGCAGATCACCAAGCGCATCGCCGCCGGCGACCTGAGCGGCGAAGTCGCCTGCGCCCCCGGCAACAGCGTGCTGGCCGGGATGAAGGACATGCAGTCGACCTTGCGCACGATGGTCGAAGAAATCGTCGCCGACGCGCAGCAAATCGCGTCGGCGTCGGCCCAGATGCTGCAGGACTTCGAAGACGTTTCGCTGCGCACTCGTCAGCAGGGCGAATCGGCGTCGTCAATGGCCGCCGCCGTCGAGGAAATGACCGTCAGCATCGCCCAAGTCGCCGACAACGCGCACGAGGCGCACGGCATCTCGGTCCAGGCCAGCGATCTGTCGGCGAGCGGAACGCAGATCATCGAGAATGCCGCAAACGAGATGCACAAGATATCGGAAGCCGTTCAATCGTCTTCGACGATCGTCGAAGACTTGGGACGCCAGTCCGAACAGATCACGTCGATCGTCAATACAATCAAGGAAATCGCCGACCAGACCAATCTGCTGGCGCTCAACGCCGCCATCGAGGCCGCGCGCGCTGGCGAACAGGGACGCGGCTTTGCCGTCGTCGCCGACGAAGTACGCAAGCTCGCCGAGCGCACCAGCCGGTCGACCAGCGAAATTGCCGAGATGGTCGAGAGAATTCAAGCCGGAACGCGCAATGCGGTGAGCAGCATGCAAAGCGGCGTCGCCCAGGCGGGCAAGAGCGTCGAACTGGCGAACCAGGCCGGCAGTTCGATCAACGAGATCCGGGCCGGCGCGCTGCGCGTCATGAACGTCGTGACCAGCATTTCCGACTCGATCCGCGAGCAGGGAACGGTGTCCAGCGAAATCGCCCGCAGCATCGAGCAGGTCGCGCAGATGTCTGAAGAAAGCGCGCGCGCCGTGCAAAGCACGACGCAGGCCGCGCATCACCTTGCCGAGCTGTCGGCCTCGCTGCATCATTCGGTCAGCCGCTTCAAGCTGCACTGACCCGCCCCGGCCGCTAATGCTAATGGCCGGGGCTTTTGCTCAGACCTTGTCGAAACGCATCACCCCGCCGGTACAAGCGACGCGGATCGAATCGCCGGCGGCGAAGCGGCCTTCGAGGATCGCCTTGGCCAGCGGATTTTCGAACTCCGACTGGATCGCGCGCTTGAGTGGTCTGGCGCCGAACACCGGGTCGAATCCCGCGGCGGCGATTTCGGACAGCGCACTGTCTTCGATCTCGACCTTCATTTCGAGCGCAGCCATGCGTTTTTCGAGCAACCCGAGCTGGATCCTGGCGATCGACTTGATGTTCTTCTCGTCGAGCGCGTGGAAGACGACGACCTCGTCGATGCGGTTGATGAACTCGGGCCGGAAGTAGGTCTTGACTTCGCCCATCACGGCGAGCTTGATCACCTGATAGTCGTCGCCGGCCATCTGCTGGATCATCTGCGACCCCAGGTTCGACGTCATCACGATCACCGTGTTCTTGAAGTCGACGGTGCGCCCCTGGCCGTCGGTCATGCGTCCGTCGTCGAGCACCTGCAGCAGCACGTTGAAAACGTCGGGGTGCGCTTTTTCGACCTCGTCGAGCAGGATCACGCTGTACGGCTTGCGGCGCACCGCTTCGGTCAGGTAGCCGCCCTCCTCGTAGCCGACGTAACCCGGCGGCGCGCCAATGAGACGCGAAACCGAGTGCTTCTCCATGAATTCGCTCATGTCGATGCGCACCATGTGCTCTTCGGAATCGAACAGGAAATTGGCCAGAGCCTTGCACAGCTCGGTCTTGCCGACGCCGGTCGGGCCGAGGAAGAGGAAGGACCCGTAGGGCTTGTTGGGGTCGGCCAGCCCGGCGCGCGAACGACGGATCGCGTCGGAAACCAGGCGCACTGCCTCGTCCTGACCGACGACGCGCTGGTGGATGCGCTCTTCCATCTGCAGCAGCTTCTCGCGCTCGCCCTGCATCATCTTCGATACCGGAATCCCGGTCGCGCGCGAAACGACCTCGGCGATTTCCTCGACGCCGACCTGGGTGCGCAACAGCTGGTTCTTCGGCGCGCCGGAGCCGGCACCGTTGCCAACGCTCTCGGCAGCCTTGAGCTGCGCTTCGAGCTGCGGCAGCTTGCCGTATTGCAGCTCGGCGACCTGGTCGAGCTTGCCTTCGCGCTGCAGCCGAACGAGCTCGGCGCGGAGCTTGTCGATCTCTTCCTTGATGTGCGCGCTGCCCTGCGCCTGCGCCTTCTCGGCCTTCCAGATTTCCTCGAGGTCGTTGTATTCGCGCTGCAGCCGCGCGAGTTCGTCCTCGATCAACTGCGTGCGTTTTTTCGACGCCTCGTCCTTTTCCTTGCGCACCGCCAAGCGCTCGATCTCGAGCTGGATCATTCGCCGGCTGAGCTTGTCCATGACCTCGGGCTTGGAGTCCATCTCCATGCGGATTCGCGCCGCCGCTTCGTCGATCAGGTCGATCGCCTTGTCGGGCAGGAAACGGTCGGTGATGTAGCGGTGCGAGAGCTCGGCTGCGGCGACGATCGCCGGGTCGGTGATGGCGACCTTGTGGTGCAGCTCGTAGCGGTCGCGCAAGCCGCGCAGGATGGCGATGGTGCTCTCGACCGACGGCTCGTCGACCAGCACCTTCTGGAAGCGGCGTTCGAGCGCGGCGTCCTTCTCGACGTACTTGCGGTATTCGTCGAGCGTCGTCGCGCCGATGCAGTGCAGCTCGCCGCGCGCCAGCGCGGGTTTGAGCATATTGCCGGCGTCGATCGCGCCTTCGGCCTTGCCGGCGCCGACCATGGTGTGCAACTCGTCGATGAAGACGATGATCTTGCCTTCTTCCTGCGCGATCTCCTTCAGGACGGCTTTGAGGCGTTCCTCGAACTCGCCGCGGTATTTGGCGCCGGCGAGCAGCGCCGCCATGTCGAGCGAGAGCACCTTCTTGCCCTTGAGCGTCTCGGGAACCTCGTCGTTGACGATGCGCTGCGCCAGGCCCTCGACGATCGCCGTCTTGCCGACGCCCGGCTCGCCGATCAGTACCGGGTTGTTCTTGGTTCGCCGCTGCAGGATCTGGATCGCGCGGCGGATCTCGTCGTCGCGGCCGATCACCGGGTCGAGCTTGCCCGATCGCGCGCGCTCGGTAAGATCGATGCAATATTTTTTCAATGATTCGCGCTGGCCTTCGGCCTCCGCGTCGTCGACGCCCTGACCGCCGCGCACCGACTCGATCGCCTGCTCGAGCGCCTTGCGCGACACACCATGCTGTTTGGCCAGACGTCCGGTCTCGCCCTTGTCGTCGCAGACCGCGAGCAAAAACATCTCGCTGGCGATGAACTGGTCGCCGCGCTTTTGCGCTTCCTTGTCGGTGATATTGAGCAGGTTGGCGAGGTCGCGGCCGACCTGCACCTCGCCGCCGTGACCTTCGACCTTGGGCAGGCGGTCGATGGCCTGATCGAGCGCCGCCTTGAGCGCCTGAACGTTGGCGCCCGACTGCGCGAGCAAGGACGACGTACCGCCGTCGTCCTGCTGCAGCAGCGCGAGCAGCAGGTGCTGCGGCGCGATCATCTGATTGTCGTGGCCAACGGCCAGGCTCTGCGCATCGGCGAGCGCCTGCTGGAATTTGGTGGTGAGCTTGTCTTGTCGCATCGCTTATTCCTCGCTGGATGGCTTTTGAATAAACGGTAGGTGGGGCGAAGATGCGCCGTTTTCAAGAGCGTTCCGCTAATTGTCATAAGCGGCACCAGAGGAGATCGGCGCACGCATCAATTGCCAAGCGGCGTTGTCCGCGGTAGATTCGCGCACTCTCGGCCACGTCCAGCCGTAGCCGAGGCGAGTTGCGCGATAGTCGCCGTCTCTGACCCCATGGAATGATTATGTCAGCCATCGATTTCCTCCGTGCCGCACCTGCCGATGCCGCGACGCCGCCGCGCTGCAAAAACAGGGCAGGCGGCCTGCTGGCCACGGCAATTCTGGGCGTTGCGCTGCTCTCAGGATGCGCTTCGACGATGGCGCCGCATAACGCGCCGTTTGCCGGCAAGGTCGCCGAGCACGGCTACCGTGCCGGCGCCGCCCGCCCTGCCGCAGCGCCTGAGAGTCTGGTGTTCGGCCTGAGTTTTTCGGGCGGCGGAACGCGCGCTGCGGCGCTCGCCTACGGCGTGCTCGAAGAGCTGTCGCGCACCTCGGTGGCGATCAACGGCGAGAGCCACCGGGTGCTCGACCTCGTCGAAACGATCTCGGCGGTTTCCGGCGGCAGCTACACGGCGGCGTACTACGGCCTGTTCGGCGACCGCATCTTCAAGGACTTCGAGCCGCGTTTTCTCAAGCGCGACGTGCAGAACGAGCTGGCCACGACCTTCTTCTCGCCGACCAATCTCTTCAACATGTCGTCGCCGTATTACGGCCGCTCGGACGTCACCGCCGAATACCTCGACCAGATCCTGTTCGAAGGCAAAACCTTCGCCGACCTTGACGCGGCAGTCCGTCAGCACGGCCGCCCCTTTGTGCTGATCAACGCCACCGACATGGCGCACACCAGCCGCTTCGAATTTTCGCAGGACCAGTTCGACCTGCTGTGCTCGGATATCGGAACGTACAAGGTGTCGCGCGCGGTTGCCGCGTCGAGCGCCATGCCGGTGGTTTTCAGCCCGATTACGCTCGCCAACTTCGCCGGGCAGTGCGGGTTCACTACGCCGCAGTGGATGACCCGCGCGTTGCTCGATCGCCACGATTACGTGCGGCGCTATGCCGTCGCAGCGGATCTATCGACCTATCTGGATGCCGACAAACGCAAGTACGTGCACCTGCTCGACGGCGGACTCTCGGACAATCTCGGCCTGCGCGCCATGCTCGATCGGCTGGCGCTCGCCGGCCCGGTCGAACTGGCCGACAATTATCAGCGCAAGAACCTGCGGCGGCTGGTGCGCATTGTGGTCAACGCGCAGGCCAGGCACGAATATCCGCAACTCGACCAATTCGCCGAGGTGCCGACGCTCAGCGCGATCGCTTTTGCCGTCGGCAATACCACCGACCGCTACACGGTCGAAACGCTGGCCTACGCGCGCAGCAGCATGAACGAAGCGGCGCAAGCGATCGCCGCGCACCAGCGCGATCTCGGCGTTCCCGACGGCGGCGACGTGCAGGCGATGCTGATCGAAATCAGCTTCGACGACTTGGAAAATGAAGACGAACGCGCCTACTTCAACGCGCTGCCGACGAGCTTCAATCTGCCGGCTGCTGACATCGACCGCTTGCGCGAAGCGGGCGGCCGCTTGCTCAGAGCCTCACCCGACTACCAGCGCCTGCTGCGCGACCTGCCGACGCTGCGCTGAGCTTATTTCCACGCCAAGGCGTTTAAGCCGCTTACCCGAACTCTTCTCGCGCCATCGATTCAATAGCGAGACGAACCAACACGCGCGCTTTTTTGCGCGAACGACGATCGACAGAATATTTTCTCCGCCGCCGACGCGCCGCACCAAAACAATGCGGAAAAATCGACAAATGCACCATAGCGGGTCACTATCCGCGCTCGAAAAACCCCGCTAATAACCAACATTCCCATTTGTTTACAAAGAAATACGATAAATACCAAGCACCACCGACGATGTAAATATATTTACTTTACTTTACGAATCGATGTAACTATCATTTCAAGCGACCTCTTTATCCGAACCTCAACGCATGCCGCGCAAACCACGACAGCCGCAAACGATCACGATCAAGGACCGGATTGCCAAGGCGATGCCCGACCTGACTCCGGCCCATCGACAAATGGCCGACTATGTGCTGGCCAATTCGTTTCGTTCGGCCACCATGATGATCGACGAACTGGCCGCGGCCACCGGCGTCTCCGTCGCCACCGCCAACCGCTTCGCGCATACGCTGGGCTTCAACGGATTCCCGGCTTTTCGCGCCGAACTCGTTCGCGGCTTCGAAAGCGCCCTGGCGCCGGTCGAAAAAATGCGCGACGAACTCACGCGCACGGCGACTTCGGCCGAGGTCATGTCCGCCGCCTTGGGCGACAACCTCAACAATCTCGAAATGATCAGGAAGAACCTGCCGGCCGACACCTGCGAGCAGATCGTCAGCGCGCTGCTCGGCGCGCGGCGCGTGCTGGTCGCCGGCTTCGGCACCAGCGGCTTTCTCGCCGGGGCGCTGGCGCACGGGCTTGAACTGCATTGCAACTATGTGCAGTCGCTGGCCGGCATCGGCGGACCGGCGCACGGCGCGCGAACGCTGTTCAAGTTGAGCGCCCAGGACGTGGTGATCGTCATCTCATTCCCGCGCTACGTGCGCGACAGCATCACCATCGCCGCCAAAGCGCGCGAACGCGGCGCGCGCATCGTCGCGCTGACCGACAAGCCGAGCTCGCCGCTCGCCGCGCTCGGCGACCTGACACTCTACCTGCAGACGGACAGCGGCTTTGGCGCCACCTCCGATGCGACCGTCTATGCCGTGATCGAAGCGCTATGCGCCGCCGTCGCCCGACGCGCCAAAAACTCAGTCAAATCCGCCGCGGCGATGACCGAATTCGTCCTGCCCTGGCTGCACAACGAGGAGAAAACCAAATGACCGCTGTCATCGCCATTCACGGCGGCGCCGGAACGCTCACCCGCGGCGCGCTGTCCGCCGATCGCGAAAAGGACTACCTCGACGCGCTCGATCACGTGCTGCAAGGCGGCCAGGCCATCCTCGAACAAGGCGGCAGCGCGCTCGACGCGGTGACTGAAGCGGTCTTCCGGCTCGAGGAATGTCCGCTGTTCAACGCCGGCAAGGGCGCCGTATTCACCGAGCAAGGCGGCCACGAACTCGACGCGGCGATCATGGACGGGCGCACGCTGGCGGCCGGCGCCGTGGCCTGCGTCAAATCGCTGCGCAACCCGGTGCTGGCCGCGCGCGCGGTGATGGACGACGGTCGCCACGTGCTGCTGGTCGGCGACGGCGCCGAGGCTTTTGCAAAGAGCGCCGGACTCGAACTGGTCAGCGCCGACTACTATTTCACCGCCGAGCGCTACGCCCAGTGGCTGCGTTCGCAAGCGAACGGCTCGACCGACCTGCTCGACCACGATGCCCAGGCGATGCAGCACGAGGCGGCACCGATCGACGCCGAAAGCAAGCTGGGCACCGTCGGCGCCGTCGCCCTCGACAGACACGGCAACCTCGCTGCGGCAACCTCGACCGGGGGACTCACCGGCAAACGCGCCGGGCGTGTCGGCGACAGCCCCCTGATCGGCGCCGGCTGCTACGCCAACAACCGCACCGTCGCCGTGTCGTGCACCGGCTCAGGCGAAATGTTCATCCGTTCGCTCGCCGCCTACGACGTTTCCGCGCTCGTCGAATATCGCCAATTACCGCTCGACGAAGCCTGCCGCATCGTGGTCATGGAAAAGCTGCCGATGATCGACGGGCGCGGCGGCCTCATCGCCGTCGATGCCCAAGGCAACGTTTGCCTGCCGTTCAACACCGAAGGCATGTACCGCGGCCAGGCGCGCGCCGGGGGACCGCGGCGCACGGCGATCTACCGCGAAGAAAACCGGAGAGCGAATTGAACAGCACCGCTGCCAGCGAACTGATCCTGCCCGACCACCGCGTCGTCGCCGTCGATCAGCTCACCGTCTCGTTTGCCACCAGCGAAAGAACGGTGGTTGCGGTGAACAATCTGTCATTCCACGTCGATCGCGGCGAAACGCTGGCCATCGTCGGCGAATCGGGTTCGGGAAAATCGGTCACCTCGCTCGCGCTGATGCGCCTGGTCGAACACGGCGGCGGCAAGATCACGCACGGCAGCATGCGGCTGCGGCGCAACAGCGGCGAACAGCTCGACCTGGCGCGCGCCGACAGCAGCGCGTTGCGCGGCGTACGCGGCGCCGACATCGCGATGATCTTTCAGGAACCGATGACCTCGCTCAACCCGGTGTTCACCGTCGGCGAACAGATCGCCGAGCCGATCCGCCTGCACCAGGGCAAGGATCGCCAGGCGGCGCTCGCCGAGGCGCTGCGCATGCTCGAACTGGTGCGCATCCCGGACGCCCGCCAGGTATTGCAGCGCCATCCGCACCAGTTATCCGGCGGCATGCGCCAACGCGTGATGATCGCCATGGCGCTGTCGTGCCGTCCGGCGCTGCTGATCGCCGACGAACCGACGACGGCGCTCGACGTCACCATCCAGGCGCAGATCCTGCAACTGATCCGCACGCTGCAACACGAGATGCAGATGGCGGTGATGTTCATCACCCACGACATGGGCGTCGTCGCCGAAGTCGCCGACCGCGTGCTGGTGATGTACCGCGGCGAGAGCGTCGAACAGGGCGAGACCGTCGCATTGTTCACGGCGCCACAGCATGCCTACACGCGCGCGCTGCTGTCGGCGGTACCCAAGCTCGGCGCGATGCACGGCGAGGATTACCCGGCCAAGTTCCCGCTGCTGCAGCTCGACGCCGACGCTCCGACGCCGCCCGCCGAGCCGCAAATGACCGTCGACCAGAGCGCCGGCCCGATCCTGCGCGTACGCGACCTCACTACCCGCTTCCCGGTGCGCAGCGGCCTGTTCGGCCGCGTCACCAAAGCGGTGCACGCCGTCGAGCGCGTCAGCTTCGACCTTTACCCCGGCGAAACGCTGGCGCTGGTCGGCGAGTCGGGTTGCGGCAAGTCGACCACCGGCCGCTCGCTGCTGCGCCTGGTCGACAGCCAGAGCGGCAGCATCGAGTTCGCCGGACAGCGCATCGACGCGCTGCAAGGTCCGACGCTGCAACGTCTGCGCCGCGATATCCAGTTCATTTTCCAGGACCCTTTCGCTTCGCTCGATCCGCGCGTCACCGTCGGCTTCTCGATCATGGAACCGCTGCTGGTGCACAAGCTGGCCGCCGGCAAGGACGCCGAGGCGCGCGTCGCCTGGCTGCTCGAAAAGGTCGGCCTGCCGGTGCAATTCGCGCAACGTTATCCGCACGAGTTTTCCGGCGGACAGCGCCAGCGCATCGCGATCGCGCGCGCACTGGCGTCCAACCCCAAGGTCGTGATCGCCGACGAATCGGTTTCGGCGCTCGACGTCACGATCCAGGCGCAGATCGTCAACCTGCTGCTCGACCTGCAAAAGGAATTCGGCCTCGCCTTTCTCTTCATTTCGCACGACATGGCCGTCGTCGAGCGCATCGCGCATCGCGTGGCGGTGATGTACCTCGGCCAGATCGTCGAAATCGGTCCGCGCCGCGCGATCTTCGAAAACCCGCAGCACCCGTACACGAAGAAGCTGATGGACGCCGTTCCGGTCGCCGACCCGGCCAAACGCCAGCGCCAGCGCGCTCTGCTCAGCGAAGAAATACCCAGCCCGATCCGTGCGCTGGGCGACGAACCCAAGCTCGCCCCCCTGTACGAGGTCGGCTCCGGGCATTTTGTAGCGCGCCATACGCTTTCCGGCGCTTTTTGAGTGCACCTGCCCTCGCGGGCTATTGATAAAGGACGTTTTCAATGAAATCGACCCACCGCCTCATCAGCCTCCGGCACTTCCTGATCGCCGGAACGCTCGCCGCCACGGCGCTATCCACCGCGGCCTTGGCCGCCAAGGATGTCGTCCTGGCGGTCAATTCGACCTTCACCACGCTCGACCCCTACGACGCCAACGACACGCTGTCGATGGCCGTCGCCAAGTCCTTCTACCAGGGCCTCTACGGCTTCGACAAGGACTTGAAGCTCACCAATGTGCTGGCCGAGAGCCACCAGGTCAGCAAGGACGGGCTCGTCTACACCATCAAGCTGCGCTCGGGAGTCAAGTTCCACGACGGCAGCACCTTCGACGCCGCCGCAGTCAAGGCCAACTTCGACCGCGTCACCAACCCGGACAACAAGCTCAAGCGCTACACGATGTTCAACCGCATCGCCAAGACCGAAGTGGTCGACGCGCACACCGTCAAGTTCACACTCAAGGAACCGTTCTCGCCGTTCATCAACGTTCTGGCACACCCGTCGGGCGTCATCATCTCGCCGACTGCGCTCAAGAAATACGGCAAGGACATCGCCTTCAACCCGGTCGGCACCGGCCCCTTCGCCTTCCAGGAATGGAAGCAGACCGACTACCTCAAGGTCAAGAAATTCGACGGCTACTGGAAAGCGGGCCTGCCCAAGGTCGATACGCTGACCTGGAAACCGGTCGTCGACAACAATACCCGCGCCGCGGTGATTCAGACCGGCGAAGTCTCGTTTGCCTTCACGCTGCCGTACGAGCAGGCCGAGCAGCTCAAGACGAGCCCGAAGGTCGATATCGTCGCCGGCCCGTCGATCATCGCGCGTTATCTGTCGATGAACACCAAACAGAAGCCGTTCGACAACGTCAAGGTACGCCAGGCGATCAACTACGCGATCAATAAAGAAGCGCTGGTCAAGGTCGCCTTCTCGGGCTACGCGGCACCGGCCGAGGGCGTCGTTCCGGAAGGCGTCGAATACGCGCAGAAATTCGGCGCGTGGCCGTACGACCCGGCCAAGGCCAAGCAGCTGCTGGCCGAAGCGGGCTATCCCAACGGCTTTGAAACGACGCTGTGGTCGGCGTATAACCACTCGACGGCGCAGAAGGTGATCCAGTTCGCCCAGCAACAACTGGCGCAGGTCGGCATCAAGGTCCAGATCCAGGCGCTCGAAGCCGGACAACGCGTCGAGCGCGTCGAAAGCCAGCCCAACCCCGATGCCGCGCCGGTTCGCATGTACTACATCGGCTGGTCGTCGTCGACCGGCGAAGCCGACTGGGCGCTGCGTCCGCTGCTGGCCTCCGAGGCCTTCCCGCCGAAGCTGCTCAACACCGCGTACTACAAGAACGAACTGGTCGATGGCAACATCGCCAAGGCGCTCAACACCACCGACGCGGCGGAAAAGGAAAAGCTCTACAAGGCTGCGCAGAAGCAGATCTGGGACGATGCGCCGTGGGCCTTCCTGGTCACCGAAAAGGTGCTCTACGCGCGCGCCAAGAACCTTTCCGGGATCTACGTGATGCCTGACGGCTCGTTCAACTTCGACGCCATCGAGCTCAAGTAAGCGTTAAAACCAAGGGACAAACCACGGCGGCACGGCGTGCACGGCGAAAAGCCACTATTTTCGGAGTCTTGTCGTACCCGCAGGGTGATTGATGCGGGCGCTACAAGTTATCGTTATTTCGCTGTCCCATAGGGATTTGCTTCGCGGCATGTTCGCTGTGTTCGCCGTGGTCAACTGTTTCTTTTTGGCTCAACTGCTGTTTCAACGAATTTCTCCGGGTTCAAGATGCTCAATTACGTTCTCAAACGTCTGCTCGGCCTGATCCCGACGCTGCTCATCGTCGCCGTGCTGGTCTTCCTCTTCGTCCACCTGCTGCCCGGCGACCCGGCGCGGCTGGCCGCCGGCCAGGAGGCCGACGAGGCGACGGTCGAACTGGTGCGCCAGGATCTCGGGCTCGACAAGCCGATCCACGTCCAGTTCGTCACTTTCTTCGGCAACGCGCTGCGCGGCGAATTCGGCAAATCGATGAGCAGCAAGCGCCCGGTCAGCCGCGAAATCGCCGAGCGCTTCATGCCGACCTTCTGGCTCACGCTGGCCAGCATGGGCTGGTCGGTGCTGTTCGGCATGGGCATCGGCATCGTCTCGGCGGTCTGGCGCAATCGCTGGCCCGACCGCCTGGGAATGACGCTGGCGGTGTCCGGCATCTCGTTCCCGGCGTTCGCGCTGGGAATGCTGCTGATGCAGGTCTTCTCGGTCGGTCTCGGCTGGCTGCCGTCGATGGGCGCCGACTCATGGAAACACTACATCCTGCCGTCGCTGACGCTCGGCGCGGCGGTCGCCGCGGTGATGGCGCGCTTCACGCGCGCCTCGTTCGTCGAAATCATGCAGGAAGACTTCGTTCGTACCGCTCGCGCCAAGGGCGTCAGCGAACCGCTGGTGGTGCTCAAGCACTGCCTGCGCAACGCCATGATCCCGGTCGTCACGATGATGGGGCTGCAATTCGGTTTCCTGCTCGGCGGCTCGATCGTCGTCGAGAAGGTATTCAATTGGCCGGGGCTCGGACGACTGCTGATCGACGCCGTCGACATGCGCGACTATCCGATCATCCAGGCCGAAGTGCTGCTCTTCTCGCTCGAATTCATCCTCATCAACCTGATCGTCGACATGCTCTACGCCGTGATCAACCCGACCATCCATTACAAGTGAGCCAGCGATGAGCACAAGTTCTTCCGCCAGCATCGCACCGATTGCCGCCAACGCCGACGACGTCCGCACGCCCTGGAGCGAGTTCTGCCGAAAATTCCGCAAGCAGCGTCTGGCGATGATCGCCGGCGGCTTCGTCGTTTTTCTGGTGCTGGTCGCCCTCCTCGCGCCGTACATCGTTCCCTTCGACGCCGAGAATTTCTTCGACTACGACGCGCTCAACGCGACGCCTTCGGCGAAGCACTGGTTCGGCGTCGACTCGATGGGGCGCGACATCTTCAGCCGCATCCTGATGGGCTCGCGCATCTCGCTCGCCGCCGGAATCGTCTCGGTCGCGCTCGGCGCGCTGATCGGCACCTCGCTCGGCCTGCTCGCCGGCTATTACGAGGGCTGGTGGGACCGCATCACGATGCGTCTGTCCGACGTGCTGTTCGCCTTCCCGGGAATCCTGCTGGCGATCGGCGTCGTCGCCATCCTCGGCAGCGGCATGAGCAACGTCATCGTCGCCGTCTCGATCTTCAGCATCCCGGCCTTCGCCCGGCTGGTGCGCGGCAATACGCTGTCGCTCAAGCACCTGACCTACATCGAAGCGGTACGCAGCATCGGCGCTTCCGACTGGACGATCATCACCCGCCACATCCTGCCGGGGACGATCTCGTCGATCGTCGTCTATTTCTCGATGCGCGTCGGCACCTCGATCATCACCGCCGCCAGCCTCTCTTTCCTGGGGCTCGGCGCACAGCCGCCGACGCCGGAATGGGGCGCGATGCTCAACGAAGCGCGCGCCGACATGGTCACCGCGCCGCATATCGCGATCTTCCCGAGCCTCGCCATCTTCCTCACCGTGCTCGCCTTCAACCTGCTCGGCGACGGTCTGCGCGACGCGCTCGACCCGAAGATCGAACGCCAATGAGTTGCCTCTCCGACGACGCACCGCGCGTCGGCTACCTGCCGAGCGGGCCGCGCGACGCGATCAGCGACGTCGGCGAAATTCGGGTCGGTCACTTCACGCTCGACCAAGATGCCGTGCAGACCGGCGTCACCGTGCTCGTGCCGCACGGCGGCGACCACTTCGTCGCCAAGGTTCCGGCAGCGACGGTGGTGCTCAACGGTTTCGGCAAGAGCGTCGGGCTACTCCAGGTCGACGAACTCGGCGTGCTCGAGACGCCGATCGCACTGTCCAATACCTTTGCCGTCGGCCTGCTCGCGCAGGCGCAGATCCGCGCCGCGCTGGCCGCACACGCGCAGATCGGGCGCGACTGGCCGACGGTAAACCCGCTCGTTTTCGAGTGCAACGACGGCTATCTCAACGACATCCGCGCGCTGGCGGTCACTGAGGCGCATTATGCCGAAGCGCTGGCCAAGGCCTCGCCCGACTTTGCCCAGGGCAGCGTCGGCGCCGGTCGCGGCATGAGCGCCTTCGAACTCAAGGGCGGCATCGGCAGCGCCTCGCGCCTCGCCGAAAAGTACACGGTCGGCGCGCTGGTGCTCGCCAACTTCGGCAAGCTGCCGATGCTGACCATCGCCGGGCGAGCGCTCGGGCGCGAACTGGCCGACCGCCAAGAAGCCGACGAGACGCCCGAGCGCGGATCGATCATCATGCTGCTGGCCACCGACGCGCCGCTCGACGCGCGCCAGTTGCACCGTCTGGCGCTACGCGCCGGCGCCGGACTGGCGCGCAGCGGATCGTCGTTCGGCCACGGCAGCGGCGACATCGCGCTGGCGTTGTCGACCGCCTATACGCTGCCGCATCTGGCGACGACGCCGATGCCGAGAATCGCGATGGTGCATGAAAGCCGCCTTGACCCCCTGTTCGCCGCCGCCGCCGAAGCCACCGAACAGGCCATCGTCAATGCCTTGTGGCACGCCACGGCGGTGAGCGGGCGTGACGGCCACCGCCGCCGCAGCTTGCGCGACGCGCTGCAACAGCTCGAAAGGAAAGACCAATGAAAATCCTGATTTCAACCGACATCGAAGGCGTTGCCGGCGTCGTCCACCCGGACCAGACCCGCGCCGGGAACGCCGAATACGAGCGCGCCCGACGCTGGATGACGCAGGAAGCCAACGCCGCCGTGGTCGGCGCGTTTGCCGGCGGCGCGACGGCGGTGCTGGTCAATGACTCGCACGGCGGCTATCGCAACCTGCTGCCCGACGAGATCGATGCGCGCGCCCGCTGCGTGCTCGGCAAACCGCGCGCGCTGGGAATGATGTCGGGACTGGAAACAGGCTGCGACGCGGTAATGCTGATCGGCTACCACGCGCGCTCGCAAGCGGCCGGCGTGCTGGCGCATACGATCAACAGCTTCGCCTTTGCGCGTCTCTGGCTCAACGAGCAAGAGCTCGGCGAGGCCGGTCTCTATGGCGCGCTGGCCGGCGAAATGGGCGTTCCGGTGATTCTCGCGAGCGGCGACGATGCGTTCGCAGCGGAAACGCGCCAGTTGCTGCCGCACTGCGGCTTCGTCGTCACCAAGGAATCCGGCGGCCGCCACAGCGCCATTTCGCTCTCGCCGCAAGCGTCATGCGCGGCGATCGCCGACGGCGCCCGACAGGCGATGGGCACGCTCGCGCAGGCGCAGCCGTACAGACTGCCGCCGCCGATAAGCACCCGCCTGCAGGTGCACACGCCGGCGTTCGCCGACCTGTTCTGCCAATGGCCGACGCTCGAACGCGTCGATCCGGTCACGCTGCAGTTCACGTCGGCCAGCGTCGAACACGCGATACGCGTGCTCAACTGTCTCTCGGCAATGTCCTTCATGCTGCGCTGAAAGCCCGGCCTAACGGCAATCGTCGGCGCCCGCGCAGCCGACCGCGAAGACTGCAGCGAAACCGCCGCCAGGGGTGCGGAAATTGGTCGTCTGGCCCTGATAGAGCCGCGCCGAGACGAGCTCTACGGCGCCGCGATAGACGTAGTTGCGCAGGTCGAGCTTGAGATTCTGTGGAGCGCCATCGACCAGCAGACGCCGTTCCGACGGCGTCACCAGCGCCTGCGCGACATAGCCGCCCTGCGAAATTTCAGCGAAGACGCGTTTGGTGAGCTTGTCGCCGCGATACGCGGCTTTGCTGCCGTAGCCCGCCGCCGGCTTGAAGAACCACTGCTTGCGACTGGCCCAGAACGACTCGGCGTGCTCGGGCAGCACTTCGACCGTCGGCGGAACGCCCGACTTGAGCAGTCGCCGGTCATCAATGCTGACGCCGGCCGCCTGCAGCCACGCTTCGTCGGTGAGCAGCGCGAGGTTGCGCTTGTCGGCGTAGAGCGCGTGCGCCTGCGGGTGCGGCGTTGCCACCACGGCGTCGGCCAGATACGCGGCGCGCAGCGCAGCGTTGGCCGGCTCGTCGAGCGCGAAGTCGGTGAGCCGGTTATAGACGAGATCGACGACCTGCCCGCGGCAGCACAGCGCCTTCCCGTCGAACGAGAGCTCGGCGGGGTCGGCGATCAGCGCCGCGATGCCGGCCTCCTCGAACAGCTGGCGGAAGAGCTCGAACTCGGGCGCCAGGAACTGCGTCGCGGGCGTCTGATCGACGATGGCGATTCGCGTGAGAGGCGCCTCGCCGCGCGAGCGCGCCCATTCTTCGCGGAACATTTCGACGAAGCGCTCTTCCGGCGTCTTGTCGGGCTGCGGGACGGCCGGCGTGCAGCAGGCGGTCTGCGCGCGCAGCAGCTTGGCGTTAAGCAGCGCGCCGCCGGCGTTGGTATTGATTTCGATCAGCCGCGGCCCGTCGGAGCCCAGATGAAAATCGTAGCCGAGGAAGACGCCGGCCGCCGCCGCACGATGGCCCGCGATTTCCGGCGCATGGCCGAGAACCCGTTGGCGCCAGGCGTCGGTCGCGACCACGCGTTCGATCGCGGCGATCAGTTCGGCCATGAAATCGAGGTGCGAGCGCGCGACATAGACCTGCGTCTGCGAAAAAAGATGCGGACGACCGTCCAGCAGTTCGGCGAGCGCAATACCGCCCCCGCCGCCACCCGCCAACGCCTGACTCAATCGTTCGCGATCGACCGAATTGCAGACGCAGTCGCGATTGAGCTCCGCCGCAGCAGCGCGGCAGTCGGCCGGCAGGGTCGGGGCAGCGGGCGTCGTCGGCAAGTTGGTCATATGGGTCATGGCTGCCGGAAGAAGGCCAGCACCTCGTCCAGCTCACGCGTGCGCTTCATCGGCGGCAGGCTGCGCCAGACTCGCTTGCCATACGGCTTGCTGATCAGCCGCGGGTCGCAGATCATCAGCACGCCGCGGTCGGTCTCGTCGCGGATCAATCGGCCGGCGCCCTGCTTGACGTTGATCACCGCGCGCGGCAGCTGGTAGTCCATGAAGGCGTTGCGCCCATCCGCCTTCATCCGGTCCAAACGCGCCGAGAGCACCGGGTCGTCGGGCGGCGCGAACGGCAGCTTGTCGATCACCACCAAGGACAAGGCCTCACCGCGCACGTCGACGCCTTCCCAGAAGCTCTGGCTGGCGACCAGGATGGCGTTGCCGAGCCGGCGGAAGCGTTCGAGCAGCTCGTTCTTGCTGCCCTCGCCCTGCAGCAGCAGCGGAAAATCGAGCCCGGCGAGCGCCAGCTGCTGACCGAGCAACTCGTGCGTGCGGCGCATCGCGCGCAGCGAAGTGCACAGGAAGAAAGCGCGACCGCCGCTCGCCTGCAGCACCGGAAAAGCGGCCATCACCACCGCCTCGATGTAGCCGTGGCTGTTCGGATCGGGCAATCCGGGCGGCGCATAGAGCAGCGCCTGCTGCGCGTAGTCGAAAGGGCTGTCCCAGCACGCCGAATCGGCGCCTTCGAGCCCCATTTCAGCGCAGTAGTGGCCGAAGTCCTTCTGCACGGCGAGCGTCGCCGAGGTGAAAATCCACGAGCGCGGGTGCGCGCCGTTGCCGCTCATCTGCTTCTGCATGATGCTGGCAATGACCAGCGGCGTCGCGTTGAGCTGCAGCGAATGCGTATAGGTTTCGCCCCAGCGCACGTAATCAGCGTTGCTGCCGGCCTGCCAGCGGCGCAGCTGGGCGCAGAGCTCGCCGGCGCGGCGCCAGCAGTTCTCGAGCCCTTCGGAGCGCTGCGCCTGAGTTTCGAGCAGCGCGGTAAAGAGCTCGACCTCGCGCACCAGACCGACCAGGTTGTTATCGAAGCCGCCGCGCGACTCAAGCTGAGCGAGCGAAAAACGCGCAGGTTCGATCGGCAGCGTCAGGCGCAAGTCCTTGGCCGCTTTTTCGAGCGTGCCGCAGAGCTTGGGCAGATCGAGGCAATCCTTGGCTGAAGAGAGGCCCTCGGCGCGAGCGTCGCGAGTCAGATCGAGGATCTGCGAGGTCGACACGTTGTCGCCGAAAAACAGGCTGGCGGTTTCGGGCAGCTGGTGCGCCTCGTCGAAGATCACCGTGTTGCACGCCGGCAGCAGCTCGGCGGTGCCTTCGTCGCGCAGCATGACGTCGGCGAAGAAGAGGTGGTGATTGACCACCACCAGGTCGGCGGCGAGCGCCTCGCGGCGCGCCGCGAGAACGAAGCATTCCTTGTGCTGCGGGCAGTCCTGACCCAGGCAATTCTCGCGCGTCGAGGTCACCAGGCCCCACACCGTCGAGTTCTCGGGAACGTCGCCGCAGTCGGCCTTGTCGCCGGTCTGGCTGGTCTTGGCGAAGCGCGCGATGCGCTGCGCGTAAGCGGCATCCTCGCGCGCGACGAAACGCCCGTCGGCCAGCGAGTTTTCGAGATGGTAATGGCAGATGTAGTTGGCGCGCCCCTTGAGCAGCGCGACCTTGACCGGCGAACCGAGCGCCTGGCGAACCGTCGGGATGTCGCGCGCGAAGAGCTGGTCCTGCAGGTTCTTGGTTCCGGTCGAGACGATCACCTTGCCGCCCGAGAGCAGCGCCGGAACGAGGTAGGCGAAAGTCTTGCCGGTGCCGGTTCCGGCTTCGGCGACGAGCACCTTGTTCTGAGCGATCGCTTCGCCGATGCGCTGCGCCATCTCGACCTGCTGCGCGCGCGCGCGGTAGCCCGGAATGCTCGCGGCGAGCAGTCCGCCGGGAGCGAAAACGTCGGAAAGCGGAATCGTCATGGGCGGTAACAGCCCGACGACAAAGCCGAGGACGGAGCAAAAGCAACCCCTCCCAGCCTCCCCTTGTCAGGGGAGGAGCGGCTTGTCGCTCGCTGATGGCGTGCTCCCCCCTGATAAGGGGGGCTGGGGGGGTTGAGCGGAGGGATAGTCTTCATCAAGTGCCGGAAAAAACGCATTGCCGCATTAAAGCATGTTTTCCAGAAACGCCCGGGTGCGCGGATGCTCGGGCGAAGCGAACAGCTCCCTGGCCGGACGCGCTTCGACGATTTCGCCGCCGTCCATGAACACCGCGCGGCTCGCGACTTCGCGCGCGAAAGCCATCTCGTGCGTCACCACCAGCATCGTCATGCGCTCTTCGGCAAGTTCGCGGATGGTGCGCAGCACCTCGCCGGTGAGCTCCGGGTCGAGCGCCGAAGTCGGTTCGTCGAAGAGCATGATGTCAGGCTCCATCGCCAGCGCGCGGGCGATCGCGACGCGCTGCTTCTGCCCGCCCGAAAGGCGCGACGGATAGACGTTGCGCTTGTCGAGCAGGCCGACCTTGGCGAGCAGACGCTCGGCCTTGGGCAGGATCTCGTCGCGCGCCATTCCCTTGACGGTGATCGGCGCCTCGACGATGTTGTCGAGAACGGTGAGGTGCGGAAACAGGTTGAAGTGCTGGAAGACCATCCCCATGCGGCTGCAGATGCGGCGGATCTCGGGCTCGGCGACATAACGTGCGATGCCGCTCTCGTCGGTCGATACCAGCGCGTCGCCTTCGATCTCGACGCGGCCACGATCGATCGTTTCGAGGTGGTTCAGACAACGCAGGAAAGTGCTCTTGCCCGAACCCGACGGGCCGATCACGGCGATCACCTCGCCCTTGGCGACGTCGAGCGAGACGCCCTTGAGCACCTCGAGCGCGCCGAAACGCTTGTGCACGTCCTGCGCGCTGATCATCGTATTCATCGACTCACTCATCGTAGACCGCATATTTCTTTTCCAGGTGCGCAAAACCCAGCGTCAGCACCAGCGTCATCAAGAGATAAAAGGCTGCGGCGACGACGAAGGGCGTGGTCGTAAAATCGCGCTGGACGATTCCGCGCGCCGCGCGCAAGAGGTCGTTCATCGCCAGCACGTAGATCAGCGAAGTGTCCTTGACCAGCGTGATGGTCTCGTTGGAGAGCGGCGGCAGGATGCGCTTGACGACCTGCGGCAGCACAATGCGCCGCATCGTCTGCGGATAGGTCATGCCGAGCACGCGCGCGCCCTCGTACTGGCCGCGGTCGATCGACTGGATTCCGGCGCGGAAGATCTCGGCGAAATAGGCGCCGTAGTTGAGAACGAAAGCGACGATCGCCGACGGAAAATCGGGAAGACGAACGCCGATCACCGGAACGAAGGGCAGCGCGAAGTAGATGAACAGCATCTGCAGCATCAGCGGTGTGCCGCGCATCAGCCAGATGTAGCCGTTGACCAGGCTGCTGACGAGACGAAAGCGCGAGATGCGCAGCAGCGCCAGACACAGGCCGAGCGGCGCCGCCAGCACCAGCGTGATCAGGAAGACCTGCAAAGTCACCGCCGTACCGGCGAGCAGCGGACCGAGGATGTCGAACACGTAATTCATGCGTTGGTTTTCAAAAACAAAACACTTTTCTCACGTTCAAAAATAGGGTCGTCCGTCGCCAAAGCGGTAAAGGAATCGTCATTCCGGGGCCGCGAAGCGGAACCCGGAATGACGGGCCGTACCATGTCGCCGACCACCTGCTGTCGAATGAGCTTTACTTCTTGACGATGTCCTTGCCGAACCACTTGGTCGAAATCGCCGCCGCCGAGCCGTCCGCCTTCATTTCGTCGAGCGCCTTCTGCAGCTTGGCCATCAGTTCGGCATCGTCCTTGCGCGTGCCGACGCCGTAGTCCTCGGTGCCGAAATTCTCGTCGAGCACACGGTACTCGCCGGGCTTCTTGGCGGTGTAGTAGCGGCCGACCACCTCGTCGACGACCAGCGCGTCGAGACGCCCGGTCGACAGGTCCATCAAGGCGGTGACGTTGTCGGAAAATTTCTTGAGCTCCTTGAACGACTTGGCGGTCGCCTCGTCCTTGCCGATCGCCTCGATCGCGCTGCTGCCGTCCTGGACGCCGATCACCTTGCCCTTGAGCTCGGCCTTGGTCGCGATCGGCGACTTCTCGAGCACCACGATGATCTGGTGATTTTCGAGATACGGCGTGGTGAACAGGATGTTGGCCTTGCGCTCTTCGGTGATGGTCAGGCCGTTCCACAGCACGTCGACGCGCTTGCCGTTGAGCTCGGCTTCCTTGGCGTTCCAGTCGATCGGCTTGAACGTCACTTCGGCGCCCAGGCGCTTGCCGGCTTCCTTGGCGAGGTCGATGTCGAAACCGACGAGTTCGTTCTTCTCGTCGCGGAAACCCATCGGCGGGAAGTTGTCGTCGAGCCCGACGACGATCGCCGCGACCGGCGCCGCAGCCGGTACCGGCGCAGCGGCCGGCGCTTCTTCCTTCTTGCCGCAAGCGGTCAATAGAACGCCAGCGAGCAGCGCGGCGATCAGCAGTGATGATTTCTTGTTCATGGCAGCTCCTTGATAACGTTTAAACTAAAAGCAAGCTTAACCACGGCGAACACTGCGGGCACGGCGAAAAACGAGAGGAAAGTGCAAGCAAAAATCGTCCGATCTAGCGAACCATTTCAAATTCTGCTTCTCGCCGTGTTCGCCGTGCCCGTTGTGGTTAGCTTTCTGAATCTACTTGCTCGCCGCCGGTTGCGGCAGCAGCAGGTTGAGCAGCACGGCGAGAACGCCGCACAGGCTGATTCCCTGCAGCGAGAAGCTGCCGATGGTCACGCCGAGGCCGCCGATTCCGGTCACCAGCGTCACCGAGACGATGCACAGGTTGCGCGCGCTCGAAAGGTCGACGCGGCCGTCCATGATCGTCTTGAGGCCGATTCCGGCGATCGAGCCGAAGAGCAGCATCATGATGCCGCCCATCACCGGCATCGGAATCGTCTGCAGCAGCGCGCCGAACTTGCCGACGAAGGCCATCAGGATCGCGAAGCACGCCGCCCAGGTCATCACCACCGGGTTGAAGTTGCGCGTCAGCATCAGCGCGCCGGTCACTTCGCCGTAGGTGGTCACCGGCGGGCCGCCGAACAGGCCGACGATATTGACCGCCAGCCCGTCGCCGAGCAGCGTGCGGTGCAATCCGGGCGACTCGGTGAAGTCCTTGCCGGTCACCGAGCCGATCGCCAGGATGCCGCCGACGTGTTCGACGATCGGCGCGATCGCCACCGGAATCATGAAGAGGATCGCCGCGAGATTGAATTCCGGGCGGCCGAAGTCGGGAACCGCGAGCCACGCCGCCTGCGTCACCTTCGAGAAATCGACGATTCCGAGAAACAGCGAGACGACGTAGCCGACCAGCACACCGACCAGGATCGGCACCAGTTTCAGCAGGCCCTTGGCGCGAATCGCCGTGAGCATCGTCGCCAGCAAGGAAACCGCCGCCACCGCCAGCGCCGTGCCGTAGGGAACGACCTGCGCAGCGCCGGCCTTGCCGGTGGCCATGCTCACCGCGACCTGCGCGAGGCCCAAGCCGATCACCATCACCACCGGGCCGATCACCACCGCCGGCAGCAGACGATGAATGAAGCCGACGCCGCGCCATTTGACGAGGCCGGCGGCGACGTAATAGAAGAAGCTCGCGCAGGCCAACGCGCCCATCGTCGCCGGCATTCCCCAGGTCTGCACCGAATAGATCACCGGCGCGATGAAGGCGAAGCTCGACCCCAGGTAGATCGGCACCTGGCGCTTGGTGCACAGCTGGAAGACGAGCGTGCCGATGCCGGCGCCGAGCAGCGCCAGGCTGGGGTTGAGCCCGGTCAGCAGCGGCACCAGCACGGTCGCGCCGAAGGCGACGAAAAGAATCTGCGCGCCTGAGAGCGCGGTGCGCCAGACGGGGTCTTTGCTTACAGTGCTCATGGGAGTCCTATTTGGTTCCGAAAATCTTGTCGCCGGCGTCGCCCAGGCCCGGAATGATATAGCCGATCTCGTTCAAGTGGCTGTCGATCGCCGCGGTATAGATATCGACGTCGGGATGCGCCGCCTCGACCGCCTTGATCCCTTCCGGCGCGGCGACCATCACCAGCGCGCGCACCTGTTTGCAGCCGTTGCGCTTCAGCATGTCGATGGTGGCGATCAGCGAGCCGCCGGTGGCCAGCATCGGATCGATGATCAGCGCCATGCGTTCGTCGAGCTGGCCGACGAAGCGCTCGAAATAGGGTTCGGGCATCAGCGTCTCGTGGTTGCGCGCCATCCCGACGACGCTGACCTTGGCGCTCGGAATCAGGTCGAGCACACCGTCGAGCATTCCCAGGCCGGCGCGCAGGATCGGCACCACGGAAACCTTCTTGCCCTTGATCTGGTCGATTTCGACCGGACCGGCCCAGCCCTGGATCACGCAACGCTCGAGTTCGAAATCGCGGCACGCCTCGTAGGTCAGCAGGCGAGCGAGTTCGGCGGTCAGTTCGCGGAATTTCTTGGTACTGATATCGACCTCGCGAAGCAGGCCGATTTTGTGCTTGACGAGCGGATGGCGTACTTCGATCACCGACATGGCGTTCTCCGAAAAAGTGGCGATAGGCAAAGACCGCAAGGTTATCGGATTCGGGTCGTCAGCGCACCCAAAACAAGCAAAAGAGATGAAAAACAGTCAAATCCGCCCCGCCGAGACGATCCCGGCGGGGAAACGCAGTTATTTGATCTTGAGCACGCGGGCGATTTCCGACGCGTAAAGCTTCTGAATTGCTGGTTCGTAGCTGGCCATGAACTTGTCGATGGTCGGTTTGACCGCCGCGCGCATGCGCTCGATCTCGGCCGGCGAAACGTCGTTGTACTGCATTCCCGCCGCCTTGAGCTCGGCGACCGCCTGCTGCGCCGCATCGACGCTGACCTTGCGCTGGTAATCGCGAGCTTCGAGCGCGGCTTCGCGCAGGATCTTCTGCTCGGTCTTGGACAGTTTGTCCCAGAACACTTTGCTGATCAGGATGATGTTGGCGGCGTAAACGTGGTTGGTTGCGCTGACGTATTTCTGGACTTCGAAGAACTTGTTCGAGCGGATGACGGCGAACGGATTTTCCTGACCATCGACGGCTTTCGTTTCGAGCGCGGTATAAAGCTCGCTGAAGCTCAGCGGCAGCGGAACCGCTTTCAAGGCCTGGAAGGTTTCAAGAAAGACCGGGTTGGGAATGACGCGCAACTTCAGGCCGCTGAAATCCTCGAGCTTGGCGATAGCATGCTTGCTGTTGGTGGTGTTGCGGAAGCCCAGGTCCCAGAAGGCCAGGCCGACCAGCCCCTTGGCCGGCAGTTTCTCGAGCAAGGCATTGCCGAGCGGGCCATCGACCAGCGCAAAGCCTTGCGGATAGGTGCTCACGGCAAACGGGAAGTCGATCACTCCGAGATCCTTGACCAGCCCGACGATCGAGGTCGTCGCCGGCGATTGCATCTCCTGCGTTCCGGCGCGCAGCGCCTGCGTCTGCTGCTGCTCGGTGCCGAGCATGTTCGACGGGTATTCCTTGACCTGCATCTTGCCGCCGCTCTTGGCCGCGATGATTTCGCCGAATTTCTTGACGCCGGCGCTGACCGGGTGGTCCGGGTTGTTGAGGTGACCGAAGCGGATTGTCCGCTCCTGGATCTCCTGTGCCGTAGCGGGCGACAGCGGCGCCAGGAAAGCGCCGGCAATGAGCAGCGAGAAAATGCTTAGGGATCTGATTTTCATAGTAATCTCCAGTTGTCCTTCGAACTTCAGGATATCGACGATTCGCTTGGACGCACTCGCCGATCCGGGCTAAATCACCCAAGCTTAAGGCTTGCGTGAAATCGGTTGGGGCCGCTCGCGCCGCCCGCAAGCTTGCTGCACATCGCTACGACAGCCACTTCATCGGCACCAGAACCAGCGCCGGGAAGAGCACCAGAACGAACATCAGCAGCGTTTCCGCGAGCAAAAATGGCCAGACGCCCTTGACGACGTTGTCGAGCTTTTCCTTCGAGACGCCGGCGACGACGTTGAGCACGGTGCCGACCGGCGGCGTCAGCAAGCCGATGGCGTTGTTCATGATGAACAGCACGCCGAAGTAGATCGGGTCGATTCCGGCCTGCTTGACCACCGGCACCAGAATCGGACCGAGGATCAGAATCGTCGGCGTGATGTCGAGCGCCGTGCCGACGACGATCACGATCAGCATGATCACGAACATCAGCAGAATCGGACTGCCCATGAACGGCGCGAGCATCGCGACGACCTGCGACGGGATGTCGGCGACGGTGATCAGCCACGCCGAGACCATCGCACAAGCGACCAGGAACATGATGCAGCTCGACGTCTTGAGCGCCGCCAGCGCCAAAAACGGCAGCTTGCGCAAATCGAGTTCGCGGTAGATGAAAGCGCCGGCGATGAACGAGTAGTAGACGGCGACCGAAGCCGCTTCGGTCGGGGTGAACACGCCGGCCTTCATGCCGCCGATGATCACGAACGGCAGCACCAGCGCCCAGACGCCGTCGCGCAGCGCCTTGAGCAGGCGCGCAAGATCGAAGTGCTGCTTCGGAGCGTCACGAAACTCCTTGCGCGCGACGATCCACCAGGTCACGGCGAGCACCACGGCCATCATCAGACCGGGAAAAATCCCGGCGAGAAACAGCTTGGTGATCGACAGGCCGGTCGTCACCCCGAGGATGACCAGCGGAATCCCCGGCGGGATCACCGGCGCGATGCAGCCCGAGGCGGCGATCAACCCCGCCGAAGTCGGGACGTTATATTTGGCGTTGCGCATCATCGGGATCAACAGCGCCGCGACCGCGGCCGTGTCGGCGACGGCTGAACCTGAGATGCTGCCGACGATCACGCAGGCGATCACCCCGACATAGCCCAGCCCGCCGCGAACGTGGCCGACCAGCGCGTCGGCGACGTCGACGATGCGCTGCGACAGGCCGCCGGCGTTCATCAGTTCGCCGGTCAGCATGAAGAAGGGAACCGCCATCAGCGGATAGTTGTTGGCGCCTTCCATCAGGTTCTGCGCCAGGATTCCGGCGTCGAACATATTCATCTGGACCATCATCGCGACGGCGCAGATCAGCAGCGAGAAGGCAATCGGCGCGCCCAGCGCCATCGCGCCGAGCAACGCGATCAGAAAGGTGGCAACGGTCATTGTTCTGTTCTCCTTGTTCTCATTTACTCTTCGCCGTGCGGAACCAGTTCTTCGCGCGGCATGCGACCGCTCACTTGCCGCCACAACGAATGCGCCATGAACAACGCGATCCCGACGCTGGCAATGAGCAGCGACGACTGAATGATCCCGAGCGGGATACCGGTCACCGGCGCCATGTCTTCCATACCCAACTGCACATGCTGCCAGGAGCCCTTGACCAGCATCACGCAGCAGCCGAGCGTCAGCAGATCGGCGATGAAGCGGCAAACGCGTTGCCCCCGCTCGCCGAGCAAGGCGACGACGCTGCTCATGCCGAGGTGGCCGTTATCCTTCATGACCACCAGCGCACCGATCAGCGTGATCCACATGAACATGAAACGCGACACTTCTTCCGAAAAAACGATGCCGTAGTTGAAGACGTAGCGCAGCAGTACATTGGCGAAAACCAGCGTCACCATCATCAGCAGCAGCGCGACCAGAAACCATTCGACGCCCTTTAGCAGCTTGTTGAAAAAATACATCGTTACCCTCCCGAAAAAAAAGTCGGCCGCTACCGCCACCGTTCGCTTGCTCAAAGCAACTGCTCACTGAAGCCTGTCAAGGCTATTTAAGCAACGCGATGTATCGCCAATATGTCGATCGGCGCGCAGCTTGTATCGGCGTATGTCGAATCCGCGAATGACACATTCGGATACAAAGCAAAAGAAGATAAGGCTGGAAAAACAACCCGGGAAGACGTTAAATCGCGGCTATGGATGAACAACGGCTGGCCCACATACTGGTGGTCGACGATGACCGGGGGATTCGCGAACTGGTCGGCGACTATCTCCAGCAGAACAGTTTTCGCGTCTCGACGGCCGCCGATGGCAGGCAAATGAACACCGTGCTGGCGGCCAAATCGCCGGTCGATCTGATCGTTCTCGACCTGATGCTGCCCGGCGAGGATGGCTTGTCGATCTTCCGCCGGCTGCGCAGCGACATCCGCCCGCCGATTCCGGTCTTGATGCTGACCGCGCGCTCGGACGATGTCGACCGCATCATCGGGCTCGAACTCGGTGCTGACGATTACCTCACCAAGCCTTTTGTGCCGCGCGAACTGGTCGCGCGTATCCGCGCCGTGCTGCGCCGCGTGCGCATGCTGCCGCCGTCGGCAGCGAGCGAACCGACGTGCCGCATGGTGAATTTCGGCGACTGGCGGCTCGACCTGCTGCAGCGCAACCTGATCCACTCGAATGGCGTGGTGACGCCGCTGGGCGGCGCCGAATACAGCCTGCTGCGCCTGTTTCTCGATCATCCACAACACATCCTGAGCCGCGACCAGTTGCTCACGCAGCTCGCGCACCGGGAGTTCGAGATCGAGGATCGATCGATCGACCTGCGCGTCAGCCGCCTGCGCCGGCGCTTGGGTGATCACGCACGCGATCCGCGTTACATTCGCACGGTGCGCAATGAAGGTTACGTCTTCGCCCAACCGGTCAACTACGAGGGCTAATCATGTTCCGTTCGCTCTCGGCGCGCCTGTTCGCCATCCTCACCGTCGGGCTGGGCGCCATTCAGGTCATCAGCTTCATCGCCTTCATGAATTTCCGCGGCCAGGAGATCAAGGAGCAGATGACGCGTTTCCTCGGCGCCGATCTGTCGTTCGCCTACGACTTCATGCGTTCGCTGCCGCACGAACAGCGCCTCGCCTGGCTGGCCCGCCTCAACCAGGGCTTTCACTACCGCTTCTCGCTGGAGCCGGCCAAGGCTCAGCGCGATGACTTTCAAACCGTCGACCCGAGCCTCGCGACCTTGACGGCGATCCTCAAGGCTGACCTGCCGCCCGAGGCCAAGCTTTCGTTTCGACTACCGAACGATGTGCCGTCGTCGGTTCGCGACAAATCGATCCAGGCGGTGTTGGCGATCGATGACAACGAAGCGCTGGTACTGCACCTGTTCGACCCCTTCAGCATGCCGTCGGAAGGCTCGCTGCTGCTCTATCTGGGCGTGGTCTTGCTGGCCGTCAGCCCCTTCGTGTGGTGGGCGGTCCATTTGTCGACGCGGCAGATCGACCGCATGCTGGGCACCATCGAGCAGTTCGGGCGCAACCTCAATGCACCGCCGCTCCCCGAGACCGGCCCCGAGGAACTGAAAAAGGCCGCACAGGCGGTCAATGCCATGCGCGAGCGGATCGTTCAGCATATCGAAGAACGCACGCAGATTCTGGCCGCCATCGCCCACGATTTGAAGACCCCGCTGACCCGCCTGCGCCTGCGCGCCGAAGCGGTAGAGAACAGCGCCCAGCGCGAACGCATCGTCAGCGAAGTCGAATACATGGCAAGTCTGGTCAGCGAAGGACTCGACTACGCGCGCAGCGCGCATCTGTGCGAATCGTCCAGCCTCATCGAAGTCAATCACTGGCTCGAAGGCATGGTCGACGACGCCCAGGACGCCGGGGCGACCTGCCGCATCAAAGGCCAGGCACTCGCCCCCTACCGCGGCGCACTGCGCGCGCTGACGCGGGCGATGCAGAACCTGATCGAGAACGCGCTCAAGTTCGGCTCCGAGGCCGAAATCCAGATCGAGGACTCGACCGAACGCCTGTTGATCCGCGTGCTCGACAACGGTCCGGGATTGAGCGATGCGCTGATCGAAAAAGTTTTCGATCCCTTTTTCCGCGCCGAAATGTCGCGCAATCGCGATACCGGCGGCAGTGGCCTGGGCCTGAGCATTGCCCGCAACATCGTTCGCGCGCACGGCGGAGAGATTCATCTTCACAACCGCGCCGGCGACGGACTCGAAGTGCTCGTCGAATTGCCGCGCCATCGCGAAGACAGAAACTGAACGAAGTTGTCGTCAACGGCCTCGTACTCGTCCGCATGCAGTCAACGAAACCTGGGGCCAAAGCTCAGTCCAGCGCTCAGCGCGGGTGATACGCGCCGTCGGCGAACAACGCGACGCGACCGACCGGCAACGGCGTCCATGTTTCGTTGTCGGTGAGCGGCAAGGTGGCGACCAGCACGACGCGGTCGTCGGGCGAGGTCACCTCGTTGAAATCGACCGCGACGTCCTGATCCTTGAGGTGGGCGACGGCGAACGGCGCCTGACGAACGATGTAGTGCAACTCGGTCGAGCGGTGCGCGAACAGGCAGTCGCCGTTCGACAGCAGGAAATTGAGCGGGCCGTGCGGCCGCACCTGCGCCGCGAAGTCCTCCAGCGCATCGCGCAGCGCACTGCGTTCGGGCGCGCCGTCGGGAAAGCGCTGGCGCAGTGCCTGCAGCAGCGCGCAGAAGACCCGCTCGCTGTCGGTCTGGCCGACCGGCAGGAAACTGCCGTCGAGCGTCGGCGAATAATCCTTGAGGTTGCCGTTGTGCGCGAAGATCCAGTAGCGTCCCCACAGTTCGCGCATGAACGGATGGGTATTCTCGAGACCGACCGGACCCTGCGTCGCCTTGCGGATGTGCGCGATGACGTTGAGCGAACGGATCGGATAGTGGCGAACCAGTTCGGCGACCGGCGATTCGCACGACGGTTGCGGGTCGAGAAAGACGCGCACCCCGCGCCCCTCGAAAAAAGCGATTCCCCAGCCGTCGCGATGCACGTCGGTATTCCCGCCGCGCGCCTGGAATCCGGTGAAGGAAAAGCAGATGTCGGTCGGCACGTTGCAGTTCATCCCCAGCAACTCGCACATAGCGTCAACTCCAGCAGGTGGTTGTGCGCATTATCGGGCTCCCTGGCCGCGTTCTGAAACCACTGGCGACCGGTCAGATCTGCGCGAGCGCGTTTTCGAGATCGCAGCGCAGGTCGACGACGTCTTCGACGCCGACCGACAGGCGAACCAGCGAATCGCTGATGCCAATCTTTTGACGTACTTCAGGAGGAACGCTGGCATGGGTCATGATCGCCGGATGCTCGATCAGGCTTTCGACGCCGCCCAGGCTCTCGCCCAGCGTGATCAACTGACAGGCTTCGAGGAAGCGCACGGTACCGGCCAGATCGCTTTCGAGCTCGAACGAGATCATTCCGCCAAAACGGCCGTTCATCTGGCGCTGGGCCAGTTCGTGCTGCGGATGCGAAGGTAGGCCAGGGTAGCTCACGCGGCGGATCTTGGCGTGCGCTTCGAGCCAGCCGGCAAGTTCGAGCGCGCTGGCGCAGTGCCGCTGCATGCGCAGGTCAAGCGTCTTGATTCCGCGCAGCACGAGATAGCTGTCGAATGGGCCGGCGATGCTGCCGATCGCGTTATGCAGGAAAGCCAGTTTCTCGGCGAGCGCGGCGTTGCGCGGCTCGCTGCTGACGACCGCGACGCCGCCGATGACGTCGGAGTGGCCGTTGAGGTACTTGGTCGTCGAGTGGATCACGACGTCGAAGCCTGACTCGAGTGGGCGCTGGATCCACGGCGTCGCGAAGGTGTTGTCGGCGACCGCAATGAGTTGGTGCTGACGGCAGAAGGCAGCCAGCGCTTCGAGGTCGGCGAGCTTGAGCAGCGGATTGGTCGGCGTCTCGACGACGATCATTCGCGTTTCCGGGCGCAGCGCGGCGGCCAGCGCCACGGGATCGGCGAGGTCGACGTAGCTGAACGAGAGACCGGCGCTGCGCTGGCGAACCTTGTCCATCAGGCGGTAGGTGCCGCCGTAGAGGTCGTCGCCGGCAATCACATGGGCGCCGGAGTCGAGCAGTTCGAGCACGCTGGCGATCGCCGCCATGCCGGAAGCGAAGGCGAACGCCTGTGACCCGCTTTCGAGGTCGGCGACGCAGCGCTCGAGCGCCCAGCGCGTCGGATTGTGCGAACGCCCATAGTCGAGCCCCTGGTGCACACCTGGACTCGAGTGGACGTAGGTCGAATTGGCGTAGATCGGCACAGCGACAGCACCGGTGCTCGGGTCGGGCGACTGCCCGGCATGGATGACGCGGGTGGCAAAACCATGGCGAGGCGCGCTGAGAGAATGGTCGGTCATGCTTTTTCCATAAGTGTTAAGAAAGCCAAAGAACTGTTGCCCATCGCCGAGGAGCAACCCTGCCGACAAGGATAGCAGATCATCGGCAAGGCTCTGACTGAACGCTGGCACTCATCTTGCTGTCAATACGGGCGAACACTGATCATCGGAGACCATCATGGAATGCAACGAACTCTTTCTACTGCTGACGCTGGGCGCCGTAGCCCCCTATCTTGCCGAGGCGGCAAGCAGTTGGCTGGTGAGCACCGGGAGGCACAAAACAGGTGCGCATGCACCACGCGGGGTGCGCTGCTGCAACAGTCCGGCCAACGACTAGGCCAGCGCAGAGTGGGCGTGATTCAGCAGGGCTCAGTCGCGCAGCGGGTTGCTCACCTGCAACAGGTCGACGCCGAGGACCTGCGCCCTTTCGCGCCGCGCCGCCGTATCGGCGCCCTCGATCATCACCTGCGCGCCAAGCTCGTGCAGCCGGTCGACCAGACGTTGCGGCTGAGGCGTCGCAGCCAGTAGCAGCGGATCGAGCTTGACGATTGCCGGAGCGATTTCCTGCAGCAGCGCGAAGTTGACTTCGCGCCGACCGAAGCGGCCGACCGCAATACCGTAACCGCGTGACTTGTAATTGGCGACCGCGCCGACCAGTTGGGCTTGGTCATCGACGCCGTCGATCTCGATCTCCAGCGTGATCTGCGCCGGCATCAGCCCACAGGTGCGCAACACTTCCTCGAAAGCCAGACCGTGGTCGGCACTGACGCTCGCGACGTGGCGCGGATGAACGCGCAGCAACAGGCTGCCGCGCGAACGGCGCTGCGCATAGATCAGATAATTGAGCGCGTGCAGCGTGCGCACCAGCCGGTCAAGATAGGAGAACTCAGCGTCGTCGCTCGGCAACACGAACACGGCGTCGGGTTCGAGCAACTGACGATTGGCGATCCCGAAAGCGTTGAGGCCGGCGGCGTGGCCATGCAGTTCGCCATCGGCGATGGCGACGATCGGCGAATAGAAGGACTCGAGGCGCAACTTGGCAAAGTGCACGTACACTTGGCCGTTTTCGGCAACGAAAGGCGTGGTCGAGCGCCCCCCGGAGCCGGTCGGCGCTTTCTGGGCGTTGAGGTAGCGGACAAATTCGGACAGCGGCATGACAGGGCCTTGATCAGGGTTGCGCGGTAGGCGTCAGCAGGCAAGGCATCTATGGTAAGCGAATCGACCGCGCATCGGAACGAACTTTTCTTGCGTGGCTTGTTTTTTTACAAGGAATGGCGGGTCAACGATTTCCCGCGAAACTTATTCGCTGCGCTGCTATCGATATGAAAAATAAGTCCTTGGTCGCCGCAGATTCGGCTGATAGATTGAATGGCTAGCGCGATTATTTTTTCCGAGCGCCCACCCTTCGCACCCGAACCTCACAGGAGAATCACCATGAGCATCGCCAATAGCGTCACCGACCTCATCGGCAACACCCCGCTGGTGCGCATCAACCGCATCAACGACGGCGGGGTTGCGACGATCGCCGCCAAGCTCGAATACTTCAACCCGGCGCACAGCGTCAAGGACCGCATCGGCGAGGCGATGATCGCCGCCGCCGAAGCCGCCGGACAGATCAAGCCCGACACGATCCTGGTCGAACCGACCAGCGGCAACACCGGAATCGCGCTGGCGATGGTCGCCGCAGCGCGCGGCTACAAGATCGTGCTGACCATGCCGGAAACCATGAGTAAAGAGCGCCGTGCCTTGCTGCGCGGCTACGGCGCCGAGCTGATCCTGACCCCGGGACCCGACGGCATGGGCGGCGCGATCAAGAAGGCCGAGGAGCTCGCCGCGTCCGATCCGCGCTACCTGCTGCTGCAGCAGTTCAACAACCCGGCCAACCCGGAAATCCACCGCCGAACGACCGCCGAGGAAATCTGGCGCGATACCGAAGGCAAGGTCGACATCCTGATCTCGGGCGTCGGCACCGGCGGAACGATCACCGGCGTCGCCGAAGTGATCAAATCGCGCAAGCCGTCGTTCAAGGCCATCGCCGTCGAGCCCGACGCCTCGCCGGTGCTTTCGGGCGGCGCCAAGGGACCGCATCCGATCCAGGGAATCGGCGCCGGTTTCGTTCCCAAGGTGCTCAACACCGAAATCTACGACGAGGTGATCCGCGTCAAGGCCGACGACGCCTTCGCCTACGCGCGCCGCGCCGCGCGCGAGGAAGGCCTGCTGGTCGGCATCTCGTCGGGCGCCGCCTTGTGGGCCGCCGCCCTGGTCGCCAAACGCCCCGAGAACGCCGGCAAGTTGATCGTCGTGATCATTCCGTCGTTCGGCGAGCGCTACCTGTCGACGCCGCTGTTCGCCGGCCTGGTCGATTAGCTTTCTCAAACAAAAGGGCGCAGCACTGGCGTGCTGCGCCCTTTTTTTGTCCACCGCGCGGCGGGCTGCGAACCGCGACGTCTCGATTGGCCCGGATTGGCGCGAACTTACATTTGACGCTACGATTCGCCGGTCAGCTCATTCCAGGCGCGAAGACACATGAACACAGAAAATCGAAAAGGGACATCGGCTCCGGGAAAATCGACGGCCAAGGTTGTGGCGACGGCGCGCAGCGTCTGTCCACACGACTGCCCGAGCGTTTGCGCGCTCGACGTCGAGCTGCTCACTCCCGAGCGCATCGGTCGCGTGCGCGGCGCGCCACAGCCCTATACCGACGGCGTGATCTGTGCCAAGGTCGCGCGCTACGCCGAGCGCGTGCACCACCCCGAGCGCTTGCTGCATCCGCTGCGCCGAATCGGCGCCAAGGGCAGCGCACAGTTCGCGGCGATTTCCTGGGATGACGCGCTTGACCTCGTCGCCGAGAATTTTCAGGCGGCGATGGCGCGCCATGGGGCAGAAACCGTCTGGCCCTACCACTACGCGGGAACGATGGGCCAGGTGCAACGCGGCGCCATTCGGCGTCTCGGCCACCTCGCCGGCTGGTCGCGCCAGCGCGAGACCTTCTGCGTCGCGCTCGCCGACCCCGGTTGGCTCGCTGGCGTCGGTGCCAAGCGCGGCGTCGATGCGCGCGAAGTCGTCGATTCTGACCTGATCGTCGTCTGGGGCGGCAATCCGGTGCACACCCAGATCAACTTCATGCACTGGACGCAAAAGGCCAGGCGCGAACGCAACGCACAGTTGGTCGTGATCGACCCGTATCGCACCGCGACCGCCGAGAAGGCCGACCTGCATCTGGCTTTGAAGCCCGGAACCGACGGCGCGCTGGCCTGCGCGGTGATGCACGTGCTGCTCGCCGAAAATCTGGCTGACCGCGACTATCTGGCCAAATACACCGACTTTTCCGAGCGCGTCGAGCAACACCTGGCGAGCCGCACGCCGCAGTGGGCGGCTGCGATCACCGGCCTCACGGTCGAAGCCATCGTCGCCTTCGCGCGCCTCTACGGATCGACGCAGCGCAGTTACTTGCGCGTCGGCTACGGTTTCACGCGCCAGCGCAACGGCGCAGCGGCGATGCACGCGGTGAGCTGCCTGCCCGCGATCAGCGGCGCCTGGGCGCATCCCGGCGGCGGCGCGCTCTACGGCAACGGCGCGCTCTACGGCTTGAAGACCGCGTTTCTGCACGGGCTGGACGGCGCTGTGGCGCCGACTCGCCTGCTCGACATGGGACGCATCGGCGCGGTGCTCGCCGGCAACAAGCGTGACCTCGGCGATGGCCCGCCGGTCAGCGCGCTCTTGATCCAGAGCACCAACCCGGCGGTGGTCGCGCCGGAAAGTTCGGCGGTGCGTGCCGGGCTCATGCGCCAAGACCTGTTCACCTGCGTGCACGAGCAGTTCATGACCGACACCGCCAAACTCGCCGACGTCGTGCTGCCGGCCACCACCTTTCTCGAACACGACGACCTCTACCAGGCCTCGGGCCATACCTTCCTGCAGGCTGCTCGCGCGGTCATTCCAGCGCCAGGAGAATGCCGTTCCAATCACGTCTTCATCGGCCAACTGGCGCAGCGGCTCGGAATCGCCCACCCGGCCTTCGCCATCGACGAATGGTCACTGATCGACCGCCTGCTCGCCGACTCGGGAAAAATCGGCGCCGACGAATTGCTCGAAAAAGGCTGGATCGATTGCGCGCTGCCCTTCGAAAAAGCGCATTTCCTCGACGGCTTCGCGCATGCCGACGGTCGCTTCCGTTTCGCGCCGGACTGGCAGCCGCTGGGCGACGGCCACGCAGTCATGCCGTCGCTGCCCGACCACCTCGAGGTCATCGACGCGGCAACCCCGGACAAGCCCTTCCGGCTGGTCGCGGCACCAGCGCGCAATTTCCTCAACACCACCTTTACCGAAACAGCGACTTCGCGCGACAAGGAAAATCGTCCCTGCGCACTGATCCACCCGGCGGTCTGCGCGCAGCTCGGCATCGCCGACGGCGACCTGGTTCGCATCGGCAACGAGCAAGGCTCGGTGCTGCTGCACGCCAAGCCTTTCGACGGGCTGCAGCAAAGCACGCTGATCGTCGAAAGTCAGTGGCCAGCAGAAGCGTTCATCGAAGGCATCGGCATCAACGTACTGGTGAGCGCCGAACCGGGCTTTCCGGCGGCGGGGGCGGCGTATCACGACACAGCCGTATGGCTGCGCCCGACGCCGCCCTTCCCAGTACCCAACGAACAGGAGATTTGACATGAGTGAAACGATGATTCCCGACTTCGAACTGCCGTCGACCGGCGGCACGCCGTTCAGGCTTTCGCAACAGGCCGGCAAGACGCTGGTCGTCTATTTCTACCCGAAGGACAGCACGCCGGGTTGCACCACCGAGGCACAGCAGTTTCGCGACCTCTACCCGCAGTTTGTCGATGCCGGCTGCGTGGTCGTCGGCGTTTCGCGCGACAGCCTGCGCTCGCACGAGAATTTCAAGGCCAAGCAGGACCTGCCCTTCGAGCTGCTGTCCGACGCTGACGAAGCGCTGTGCACGCAGTTCGCGGTCATCAAAGCGAAAACAATGTATGGCAAACAGGTGCGCGGCATCGAGCGCAGCACCTTCGTCATCGACGGGACGCGCATACTGCGACGCGAATGGCGCGCCATCAAGGCGCCGGGCCACGCGCAGGAGGTGCTCGATTTCGTCAAGACGCTTTGATTGGCCGCCCCGCCGACAGCTTTACTGCCGCACACGCACTTAATGACTGTTCCAACTGGAGAAAGACGATCCATGGTTCACCCGACTGCTACGCGCGCCAAGCCCACCCACCCGCTGACCAAGCTCTTCATTCTCGACACCAACGTGCTGTTGCACGACCCGACCAGCGTTTATCGCTTCGAGGAACACGACGTCTTCCTGCCGATCATGACGCTCGAAGAACTCGACAACAACAAGAAAGGCCTCTCGGAAGTCTCGCGCAATGCACGCCAGGTCACGCGCACGCTCGACGAGATCGTCAGCAGCCACAGCGAAGCGATCGACAACGGCATCGCGCTCGCCGGGCCGTCGCACAAACTCGCCAGCGGCCGCCTGTTCCTGCAGACCGAGGCCATTTCGAGCGAGTTGCCGACCGGCCTGCCGACCGCCAAGGCCGACAACCAGATCCTCGCCGTGGTCATCCACTTGCAGCGCAAGACCCCCGAGCGCGCCGTCATCCTGGTGTCGAAAGACATCAATATGCGAATCAAGGCCTGCGCGCTCGGACTCGAAGCGCAGGACTACTTCAACGACAAGGTGCTCGAAGACACCGACCTGCTCTATACGGGGATCCTCGAACTGCCGGCCAATTTCTGGGACAAGCACGGCCAGGGAATGGAATCGTGGAAACGCGAGAGCCGCACACTCTATCGCGTCAAGGGGCCGCTGTGCCCGAAGCTGCTGGTCAATGAGTTCATCTACCAGGAAGGCGAGCAGCCGCTCTACGCGATCGTCCGCGAAGTGTCCGGCAAGACCGCGCAGTTCGAGACGCTGACCGACTACACGCACGCCAAACACAACGTCTGGGGAATCGCCGCGCGCAACCGCGAGCAGAACTTCGCGCTCAATCTGCTGATGGACCCCGAAGTCGATTTCGTCAGCCTGCTCGGCCAGGCCGGCACCGGCAAGACGCTGCTGACGCTCGCCGCGGCGCTGACCCAGGTGCTCGATACCCGGCGCTATTCGGAAATCATCATGACCCGAGTGACGGTGCCGGTCGGCGAAGACATCGGCTTTCTGCCGGGCACCGAGGAAGAGAAGATGGGGCCGTGGATGGGCGCGCTCGAGGACAACCTCGAGGTGCTCACCAAGGGCGACGGCGAAGGCACCGACGGCGGCGAATGGGGTCGCGCCGCGACGCACGACCTGATCCGCAACAAGATCAAGATCAAGTCGCTCAACTTCATGCGCGGCCGAACTTTCCTCAACAAGTTCCTGATCATCGATGAAGCGCAGAACCTGACGCCAAAACAGATGAAAACGCTGATCACGCGCGCCGGTCCCGGGACCAAGGTGGTGTGCATGGGCAATATCGCGCAGATCGACACGCCTTACCTCACCGAGGGCAGTTCAGGGCTGACCTACGTCGTCGATCGCTTCAAGGGCTGGCCGCATTCCGGCCACGTCACGCTGCAACGCGGCGAGCGCTCGCGCCTCGCCGACCACGCCGGCGAAGTGTTATAATTTTTTCCGCTATCGAGCCGTGTCCTGTGACACGGCTCGGTCGTTTTCACCATCCGATCCGTAACGAATGGATCCACCACATTCCGGAGAGTCGATTGAAACGACGAGACTTCCTCGCTGCCTCGGCAGTCCTCTCTCTGCTGGCCAGCGCGCCAGCAAACGCGGCAAAGAAGGCCGTCGCGAAAGCGCACCCGGCAAAACCGGCGGCCAAATCGACGGCCAAACCCGCTGCCAAAAAGCCTGTGCATCAGGCGGTCGTCGCGGCAGAGCCGGCGGCGCCGAGCGAGACGCGCAACGTCATCAGCCTGCCCGACGAACCCGACAAGTGGCGGACCTACGACATCCGTTCGACGATCGCGCTCAGCAAAATCAACGGCAAGGCCAGGCTCTGGCTGCCGCTGGCGCAGTACAAGGACACTTTGTGGGAACGCTCGCTGGGCCACAGCTGGCAGGGCAACTTCGAGAGCGCCGGAATCTACCGTGACCCGGTCGCCGAAATGGAAGTTTTTTACGCCGACTGGAGTGAAGGCGTCGCCTCCCCGCAACTGCAGATCGTCAGCCAGATCGCGACGCAGGACCGCCATTTCGACATCACGCGCCGCGGCGCGGTGGCCGAACGCACCGAAGTGCTGCGCCGCTGCCTGCACTCGACCGATTCGGTGCCGATCGACGGCATCGTGCGCCAGACGGCCGAACGCGCGATCGGGCGAATCAAGGATCCGGTCGCGCAGGGCAAGGCAATCTACGAATGGGTCGTCGAAAACAGCGTCTTCGATCCGCAGCAAAAGGGGGGCGGCAACGTCAATATCGGCAGTCTGCTCGAAAGCGGCAACTTAAGTGGCCGCAGTGCCGACATCGCGCTGCTCTTCGTCGGCCTGTGCCGCGCCATGGGGATCCCGGCGCGACCGGTCTTCGGCCTGCGCATGGACAGTTCGCGGCTCTTTGGCAGCCTCGGCGCGTTCGGTGACCTCGCCGCCGCGCAGCATTGTCGTGCCGAGTTCTACACGCCCGGCTATGGCTGGATTCCGGTCGACCCCGCCGACGTGCGCCGCGCCATCCGCGACGAACGCCTGAGCAACGGTGACCCCAAGCTCACCGTGCTCAAGAAACTGCTGTTCGGTTTCTGGGAGATGAACTGGATCAGTTTCAACGCCGCCCAGGACGTCAGCCTGCGCGGCTCGTCGGGCAAGACACTGCCGTTCCTGGTTTATCCGCAGGTCGAGACGGCCGAGGGCCAATTCGACAGCCGCGACAACCGACTGAGCTACCAGGTCAACGCCAGCCGCGCCGATTGACCTGTTTCCAAGGAGCCGCCTAGGGTCTGACGATCACCTTCATCAGTCCCGGCTCGCCCTTGTACAAACGCTCGAACCACGCCGACGCTTCGGCGAGCGGCACCACGGCCGACATCATTTCGTCGACCTTGACCCGCCCGCTGGCGATCATGTCGAGACAAGCCGGATATTCGCCGGCCGAAGCGCACGAACCGACCAGCGTGATTTGACGGGTGACGAGCACGCGCAGCGGTATCTCAACCTTTTCCGAGAGATTGCCGATGACGCTGATCTTGCCACCCTTGCGCACCGAATTGATCGCCAGATTGATCGTCGGCGTGATGCCGACGACCTCGATCGCCAGATCGGCGCCGCGACCGTGAGTCAGGCTGCGGATCGTCTCGATAATGTTGGGGTCGTCGGATTTGAGCGCATGATCGGCGCCGAACTTCAAGGCCAGGTCGAGACGCGACTGGTCCAGGTCGACCGCGATGATCTTGCCGCAGCCTTTGATCCGCAACGCCTGAACGACAAACAGGCCGATCATCCCGCAACCGACGACGACAGCGCTGTCGTTGATCTCGCTGGGAACGAGGCTGACCGCGTGAAAGGCCACCGAAACCGGCTCGGTCATCGCCGCCTGCTCAAAGCTCAGGCCTTCGGGCAGGCGATAGAGCGTCGACTGGGGAACCGCCACGTACTCGGCGAAAGCACCGTGCTGCCGGTATTCGTCGCATGAAACGCCGAGCACCTTGCGATAGTCGCTGAGGTTGAAGACGCCTTTTTGCGAATAGAAATCCGGCCGGGTGACGACCGTCGAGTCGAAGGTGACGCGGTCACCGACGCGCCATTCGCTGACCGCGCTACCGACGCGCTCGATCACGCCCGAGGCTTCGTGTCCCATGATGATCGGCGGAATCCGGCGCCCGGTGCTGCCGTCGACACCATGCACGTCGCTGCCGCAGATGCCGCAAGCCTTGACCTCGATCAAAACGTCTTCGGGACCGACCTCCGGCAGCGCAACATCTTCATACGAAAAATGCTTGTATTCCTTTAAAACGAGGGCTTTCAAGGTTGTTCTCCTGGCGTTATTTGAGTGGCACCGAAACATAGGTGCTGTAGTCGAGATCAGAGGGTTCGGGTTTGAGCGGGAATTTGACCGGGGCATTGGTCTTTTGCGAGCGATAAATCGCGGTGAAGATTTCGACCGTCTTGCGCCCGTCTTCGCCGGTGACCAGCGGCTCGCGGCCCTCGCTGATGGCGCGCAGGAAATCGCTGATCTGTAATTGGAAATAATGCGCCACCGCATTGTCCAGACCATTGAAAAGATCGCTGTCGTGCTGCTGCCAGCGCGCCAACATGGCTTCTTCGCCGGGCACCGTCCATAGGTCGTTGACCGGCGGTTCCTGAATCGACGACATCCCGGCGATGAACATCGCCCCGCCGTCGGTTTGCACGCCGACCGACGCGCCGTTTTGCCCGTGAATATGGACCTTGCCGTAGAGGCCGGGCTGCTGTGAATTGCTGACGACGATGTTGCCCAGCGCGCCGCTGCGAAAGCGGATCACCGCGACCGCAGAGTCCTCCACTTCGACGTAGGGATGGTTAAGATTCGACCAGACGCCGAACAGCTCGTCGATCGGTCCCATCAACCATTGCAGCAAATCCAGCTGATGCGGCGCCTGGTTGACCAGGACGCCGCCGCCTTCGGCCTGCCATTGACCGCGCCAGGGATCGCTTTCGTAGTATTTCTGGTCGCGCCAACCGAGCATCAGGACGGTGCCGAGCGCGGGTTTGCCGATCCTTCCTTCGTCGATGGCGCGGCGCAGCCGCTGAACCGGGGAATAAAAACGGCGCTGGCAGACGACGCCGATCTTGACCTTGGCTTTCTTCGCCGCGGCCAGCATCGCGTCGCAGTCCTGCAAAGTGGACGCCAGCGGTTTTTCGACCAGCACGTGGGCGCCCGCCTCGGCCGCCGTGACCGCCGCAGCGCAGTGCGCCGGATGCGGCGTGCACACGATGACCGCCTCGACGCCGGCTGAGGCGATCATTTCGCCGATGTCGCAAAAACCCCGGACGCCGTATTTCTCGCCGTATTGCCTGGCTTTTTCCGGACTGCGACTGTAGACGGCGACGAACTGCGCCTCGGGCGCCTTCCTCAACGCCGCAGCGTGCAGATCACTGACTTTGCCGCAGCCGATGATGGCCGTTTTGACTTTCTGCATAAAATCTCCGTTTCAAGCAATGATGTTGTCAGCCGTCCGTACGGCACGTCCCTATTCCGTGTGGCGCAATGCGCTTGCCCGCGACCTGCGGAGCGCTCTTTCGCCGCCTTGCTTACCACTTGTTGACCCAACTGGCCGGCGTTCCGGTCGTCAACATTTCGTAGGCCGCCTGCGCTGCTTTTTTCTGAATCGTTCTGACACTCGACTCCGAATACCACGCGGTGTGATCGGTCAAAATCACATTATTGAGTTTGCGCAAGGGACACGCCGCGTCGATCGGCTCACGATCAAGCACATCGAGCGCCGCACCGAAAATTTTTCCGGCTTTGAGTGTTTCGGCCAGCGCGTGAATATCGACCAGAGCGCCACGCGCGGTATTGATGAGGCAAGTCCTTTCGTTCATCAGCGCCAGCGTGCTGGCATTGACGATGTGGCGCGTTTCCGGGGTCGCCGGCGCATGCAGCGAAATGATCTGGGCGTGGCGACAGATATCATCAAAAGAGGCCCGTTTGACCTTGAACTGGACAGCGAATTCGTCGGCGATAAAAGGGTCGTATACCAGTACCTCGTCGATGCCGAAACCGCGCATCCGTTCGAGGTAGGCGCGGGCGATCTTGCCGAAACCGAAGAGGCCGAGAGTCGAACCGGCGATGCGGTAGATCGGTTCCTTCTGGGCGATATTCCATTGTCCGGACTTGACCTGTGCGTCGCGCGCGACGACCCGGCGCACCAGCGCCAGAGTGAGCGCGGTGGCGTGATCGGCGACTTCGATCTCGGCGCCATAGTCGGGGGTATTGGCAACCTTGATGCCGCGCCTCCTCGCCGCTTCCAGATCGACGGTATCGACGCCGACACCGTAGCGGACGATGCCTCCGTTCTCGTTCAGAAGCCCAATCGCTTCTGCATCGAGAACCGGGATGTCACGGAGCATCACGATATCCAGCCCCTTGAGCTGTTCGAGCAGCCTGGTGCGATCGCCGCCCCAGCGGATAATCCGCACCTCGGCGCCGAGCGGCGAGAGCATCTCGGCTTCTACGCTATGGTCGGCATAACCCGGCTCGGTAATTCCAACCAAGAATTTTGCTTTCCGCTTGCCCACGCACCCCAGATCCTTGTCCATTCGACGCTCCCCCCAGAAAACCATCGCCATGACGAGCACTTCAATTCACTATTTTTTGCTCCAACCGAGGTACTACTGGAATCAGTTAGGCCACTACAGTACATTAGCTAAGGTACTAACGCAACGACGAAACACGGCGAGGCCAGCATGCCGAAAAAATACGACCAGCAGGAAAACGCCAACCTGATGCCGTTAGGCCTTTCGAAAAAAAGACTTTAATCAATTGATTTTACTTAGATAAAATTTCGTCAATCCAAATAGTAAGAATCGGAACAGGCCAATCCGGAGCAATTTGATATTCGCAGCAGGAGCGAGTAGAGTGCGAAAAAACGGAATTAAAATTTTTATCTAAATTTTCGAGAAACGATTTGGCACAAGTCTATTCAACCCCGCGATCAAGAAACGAATCACTGACCTCCAGGGTCTGTTCGCGTCTTCGACAAGCGATCCTCAACGCCGAATTCGGGCTTGGTGAAGTCCTGTCCGAGGACAAGCTGGCCTCGGCGTTTGGCATAAGCCGTACTCCGGTGCGGGACGCCTTGACCGCACTGCAGGCGCAAGGACTCATTGAGATAAGACCGCACCATGGAAGTCTTGTCTTCTTGCCGACACGACAAGAGGTGTCAGACCTCTACGAGTTCCGCGCAATTCTTGAATTGCAGGCGCTAAGGATGAGCATCGCTTACAAGAGGGAAAGCACCATCGCCGCGTTGCACCGCGCTAACGATGAGATGGAAGTCGGAAGAAAAAACGGCGATCTGCTGGCCGTTGCGCAAGCCGATGCCGCTTTTCACCGGGCGTTTGTCGAGAACTGTGCCAACCAGTACCTGACCGAGTCGTACGACATTGTCTCGGGACGGGTAATCGCCATCCTGACGCGAATCTCGATGGCTTTGGGCGACATCCGCGCACGCGCGATGAATGAGCACTTGGCGATCATCACTGCACTAGAGAATGGCAATGCATCGAAAGCGAAATCGATACTGTCGTCGCACATCATGAAATCGCTCGTTTGGTTCGATTTGGCATGCAAAGAGGGGCTCCTTACGACCCCTCATCGCTCAAAGGAATTTCCCTACGCTGACTTGACTCTGGAAAAAGAGCCTTAGCATCGAGAAAAAGTTGAAGGGTCGGCGAATACGAGATTCGTCCATCAATTTGTAAAAAGCAGGAATAAACGTCCACTGAATGATTATGAGGAACGGCTTACATGCAAAAACTGATTGATGGATTTTTCAAGCTGCTCGAATTTCTGGTCGTGGCGATGTTGTTCGCCATGGTGGTCATGGTCTTTGGCAACGTGCTGATGCGCTACGCCTTCGACACAGGAATCACGGTCAGCGAAGAAATGTCGCGCTACTGCTTCATCTGGCTCACCTACTTGGGCGCCATGGTGGCCATGCGCGAAGGCGGGCACCTGGGAATGGATACCCTGGTCAAGGTCCTGCCAGTGACCGGCAAGAAAGTCTGCCTGTTCCTCAGCGAGCTGCTGATGTTGATGTGCAACGGCATGTTTCTGTGGGGAACCTACCAAATGCACGAGTTGCAGGTGACCAATATTTCACCGGTCGTTGGCATCTCGATGATCTGGATTTACGGCATCGGCTATGTCGTCAGCGTGGTGATGGGCGCCATCAACATCAACAAACTCTACTTGCTGCTCTCCGGACAGTTAAGCGAAAAGGATATGGTGCAGATCATAGAAACCGAGGGCCTCAAGGAAGCCGGAGCACAACTCAAAGATGTGAAGGCCTAAGCCATGACCGTAACCATATTTGTCTCTTCCTTGATCGCGGCGATGGCGCTTGGCATGCCGATCGCCTACTCGCTGCTGGTCTGCGGCGTCAGCTTGATGGCTTACCTGGCCAGCAACGGCACGCTGGCCGCGTTCGACACGCAAATATTGGCGCAACGTTTTGTCGATGGCGCCGACAACTTCCCCTTGCTCGCGGTGCCTTTCTTCCTGCTGGCCGGTGAGTTCATGAACGCCGGCGGTTTGAGTAAACGCATCGTTGATCTCGGCGTCGCCTGGGTCGGACACTTGCGCGGCGGCCTCGGTTATGTGGCGGTGATGGCGGCGATCATCATGGCCTCGCTGTCCGGTTCGGCGATCGCCGATACGGCAGCAATCGCCGCGATCGTCATCCCGATGATGAAGGCCGCCGGTTACAACCTGGGACGCGCCGCGGGACTGGTGGCCGCCGGCGGCATCATCGCACCGGTGATTCCGCCGTCGATCGGTTTCATCATCTTCGGCGTCGCGGCCAACGTCTCGATCACCAAGCTTTTTCTTGCCGGCATTGTTCCCGGCGTGATGATGGGCCTGGCAATCGGCATCGCCTGGTGGCTAGTGGCGAAAAAAGAGAACGTTGCGCGGACGCCCAAATTGCCGCTCGCCGAGCGCCTGAAAATTACCGCCAACAGCACCTTTGCCATGTTCCTGCCGATCATCATCATCGGCGGCATGAAGGCCGGCGTGTTTACGCCGACCGAGGCCGCCGTGGTCGCCGCCGTGTACTCTTTTCTCGTCGGCATGTTCATTTACCGCGAGTTGAAATGGGGCGACATTTACGGCCTGTTTCTGGCCGCCGGAAAAACGACCGCGGTGGTGATGTTCCTGGTCGCAGCGGCGATGGTCAGCGCCTGGCTGATCACGGTCGCCAACATTCCGACCGAAGTCGCCGCCATGCTCGAACCCTTCATGGGCAACAAGACGCTGATGATGCTCGTCATGATGGTGCTGATCGTCGTCGTCGGCACGGCGCTCGACTTGACGCCGACGGTGCTGATTCTGACCCCGGTATTGATGCCAGTCGTGCTCAAGGCCGGCATTGATCCCGTTTACTTTGGCGTGCTGTTCATCATGAACAACGCGATTGGCTTGATCACGCCACCGGTCGGCACCGTGCTCAACGTCGTTTGTGGCGTGGCCAAGATCACCATGGACGAATCCTTCAAGGGCGTGTTGCCGTTCTTGTACGCTGAATTGATTGTGCTTTTCCTGTTGGTGTTCATCCCCGAATTGGTGACTGTCCCCCTGCAATGGTGGATGCGCTGATTCACGCTGTAAGTTCTCTTTATCCTTGCTTTATAAACTGGAGGCTTCTGAACCATGAAACGTCATAATCTCGCTCTTCATGCGGCGCTTATCGTGGCAGGCACCTTGCTCGCTGCCCCTTCGGCCTTTGCTCAGTTTAGTGAACGCAATATCAAACTCAGCAACGGGGTGAACGAAGACCACCCCGTTGGCGCGGGCATCAAACGCATGCAAGAAGTGCTCAACGCCAAGTCGGGCGGCAAGATGAAAATAGTTGCTTTCTGGGGTGGCGCGGCGGGTGGCGACTTGCAGGCGACGCAAGCCTTGCGCGCCGGAACGCAGGAGATGGTGATCCCGTCGACTTCGCCGCTGGTGGGAATCGTCAAAGAATTGGGGGTGTTTGACCTGCCCTTCCTTTTTGCCAACGAAAAGGAAGCCGACGCAGTGCTCGACGGCCCGGCAGGTCAGTTTATGAACAAGAAGCTTGAAGAGGTTGGCTTGGTCAACCTGGCGTACTGGGAAAACGGTTTCCGTAACCTGACCAACAGCAAACACCCGGTAGCGAAGGTTGAAGACTTTTCCGGAATCAAAGTGCGCGTGATGCAGAACAATATCTTCCTCGACACTTTCAAGACGCTGGGGAGCAACGCGGTCCCCATGGCGTTTGGCGAAGTATTCACGGCGCTCGAAACAAAAACCATCGACGGCCAGGAAAATCCGTTCGTCACCATCAATACCAGCAAGTATTACGAAGTGCAAAAATACTTGAGCGTGACCCGCCACGCGTACACGCCCTTCCTCGTTTTGTACAGCAAAAAAATGTTTGATGCCCTGAGCAAGGACGAGCAAGCCGCCTTGCGTGAAGCGGCTCTCGAAGGCCAAAAAGTGCAGCGCGCGACAATCCGCGCGAGCGACAGCAAAGCGCTGGCTGAACTGAAAACACGCGGCATGCAGGTCAATGAAATCACGCCTGCAGAGCAAAAACGCATGCTTGAAAAAGTAAAATCGGTGTACGAAAAGAACTCGGCCACGATTGGTGCCGAGACCATCAACACGGTGATGGATGGACTGAAGAAGTCCCGCGGCGGCTGATTCGTCGCTTGCCCTAAGCCGCTGTCGATCACGACAGCGGCGTGCGCCGCCTATCCCAGATCAGTACGCCCCGGGATTCGCGAAATTCTCGAAGCGCGTGTATTCACCGATGAAGGTCAGGCGAACCATGCCGATCGGGCCGTTACGCTGCTTGCCGATGATGATTTCGGCGCTGCCCTTGTCGGGCGTGTCGGGGTTATAGACTTCGTCGCGATAGATGAACATGATCACGTCGGCGTCCTGCTCGATGGCGCCCGATTCGCGCAGATCGGACATCACCGGGCGCTTGTTCGGCCGCTGTTCAAGCGAACGGTTAAGCTGCGACAGCGCCATCACCGGCACGTTGAGCTCCTTGGCCAGGCCTTTGAGCGAGCGCGAAATTTCCGAGATCTCGGTGGCCCGGTTTTCGCCGCCGCCGGCGCTCGCCGACGACATCAGCTGCAGGTAGTCGATGACGATCAGGCCGAGCTTGCCGCACTGGCGGTGCAGCCGGCGCGCGCGCGCGCGCAGGTCGATCGGGTTCAAGGCCGGCGTCTCGTCGATGTAGAGCGGCGCTTCGTGCATCTTGCCGAGCGCGAACGAGAGGCGCGACCACTCGTCGTCGTTGAGCTTGCCGGTGCGTACGCGGTGCGCGTCGAGCTTGCCGACCGACGAGAGCATGCGCATCGCGAGCTGGGCGCCGCCCATTTCCATCGAGAACACGGCGACCGGCAGGCCGACTTCGATCGCCACGTGCTCGGCCATATTGAGCGCAAACGAGGTCTTGCCCATCGACGGGCGACCGGCGACGATCAACAGGTCACCCGGCTGCAGTCCCGAGGTTTTGGCGTCAAGATCGTGGTAGCCGGTCGGCACGCCGGTGATGTCCGACGGGTTGTCGCGGTCGTGCAGCTCCTGGATGCGCTCGACGACCTGGGTGAGCAACGGATTGATGTGCTGAAAACCGGTCTGGTGACGAAAGCCGCTCTCGGCGATGGCGAAGACCTTGGCCTCGGCCTCGTCGAGCAACTGCTTCGGGTCGCGGCCCAGCGGGTTGAGCGCGCTGCCGGCGATCTCGTCGCCGGCGGTGACCAGTTGGCGCAGGACGGCGCGTTCGCGAACAATTTCGGCGTAACGCCTGATGTTCGCCGCCGACGGGGTATTGGCCGCCAGTTCGCCGAGATAGGCAAGGCCGCCGGTCTCGCTTCCCTCGCCGGCCAGATCGAGACTTTCGGCGACGGTGACGACGTCGACCGGCTTGCTGCGCTCGAGCAGCTTGCGGATCTGGCGGTAGATGCGCTTGTGTTCGTCGCGGTAGAAATCGCCCTCGCCGACCAGGTCGGCGATCTTGTCGAAGGCCTGGTTGTCGAGCAGCAAGCCGCCGAGCACCGACTGTTCGGCCTCGATCGAATGCGGCGGAATGCGCAGCGCAGCGATCGCCGGATCGATCTGCGGCTTCTTCTGGTAGTCTGAATTGAACGGTTTGGCCATGAAAATTCCGGTGCTTGAAACGAGTCAGGCGCAGAGTTTACCCCGACCCAGGGCATCCCGCCGGCTGATAATGAAAAAAGCCTTGCACCAGGGCAAGGCTTTTTTGTTCAGGCGCCGCCAGCGCGCTGGCGCGCCACGGCTTCGGCAGCTTACTGCTCGCCGACCACGACCACCGTGATGTTGGCCAGCACGTCGGTGTGCAGCGCGATATCCAGCGTCGACTCGCCGACTGCTTTGAGCGGGCCCGTCGGCATGCGGATGTCGGACTTCTCGATGTCAAAACCGAGCGCCTTCAGACCGTCGGCGATGTCGCTGTTGCCGACCGAGCCGAACAGACGACCATCGACGCCAGCCTTGCGCGCGACAGTGACGACCACACCGGACAGCTTCTCGGCAAAAGCCTGGGCAGCAACCAGCTTTTCGGCAGCAGCCTTCTCGAGCTCGGCGCGGCGGCCTTCGAATTCCTTCATCGCCAGCGGCGTGGCACGCTTGGCCTTGCCTTGCGGAATCAGGAAGTTGCGCGCGTAACCGTCCTTGACCTTGACCAGATCACCGAGGCCACCGAGGTTGACGACCTTCTCCATCAGAATAATTTGCATCGTCTACTCCTCGATTATTGGTGGTTGTCGGTGTAAGGCAGCAGCGCCAGGAAGCGCGCGCGCTTGATCGCCACCGACAGCAGACGCTGATAACCCGCCTTGGTACCGGTCAGACGAGCCGGCATGATCTTGGCGTTCTCAGCAACGTATTCCTTGAACAGGTCGACATCCTTGTAATCGATGCCTTCCATCTTCTCAAGACTGAAGCGGCAGAACTTGCGGCGCTTGAACAGGCCACTGCCACGTTTTTTGACGTTCTTGTCATCCTTCTTCTTGAAGAACCTACCCATTTTGATTTCCTTCTACAAATTCGATCGTTGTTACATGCAATCTCAGCTGTTTGCTGTGCTGGCTCTTGGCAGTCAGGAAGCCGGTCAAATGAACCGTCACTCCCGGTGTCGCAGCCTGCAGCCATCTCGCCGTTTGACCCAGACCGATGGCCTGGATTTCGCACTCGACACGCCGCGGGCTACCCGCTTCAACCTGCTCCGACTGGTGCCCGATCACACATTCCGTTACCGGCACCTTGGCCGGGGTGAAACGCAGCGCGCTGCGCTCGATCAGGATTCCAGTCAGTTCAACGCGATTCAGCTGAGCCTCGATAGTCAGGCCGCGGGTTGCTCGGCAGCGGCTTCAACTGCAACCACCGCTTCTTCGCGAACTTCCATCATCGACTTGGACTTCTCTTCCTTCATCATCGGCGACGGCTCGGTGACCGCGCGCTTCATCTTGATGGTCAGGTGACGAAGCACCGCGTCGTTGAATTTGAAGCCGTGCTCAAGTTCGGCAAGCACTTCACCGTTGCACTCGATATTCATCAGCACATAGTGAGCCTTGTGCAGCTTCTGGATCGGGTAGGCCAGCTGACGACGACCCCAGTCTTCGAGACGGTGCACCTGACCGCCGTGCGTGGCAACAAGTGCCTTGTAACGCTCGACCATCGCCGGGACCTGTTCACTCTGATCCGGATGGACGATAAAAACGATTTCATAATGGCGCATGAACACTCCTCGTGGTTGAAGCCCCCCGCCATGCGAACGGTGGAGCAAGGTGGAAAAGCCGAGTATTGTAGCCGATTAAGCGCTTGACAATCAATGCTTTTCGGTGCTGCCGCCGGCAGCGGCCGGGAAGCGCCTGCTGCCGGGCACTTCCTGGCCAGCGCGGGCTCACTTGGCTTTGAAACCGAGCGCCAGCTGCAGCTGTTCGAGCGCCGCAGGGTCCTCGATGGTCGTCAGATCGCCCGGGTCGCGACCTTCGGCAAGGGCCTGGATCGAACGGCGCAAGAGCTTGCCGGAACGCGTTTTGGGCAGCACCGTCAAGAAATGCACGCGACTCGGCCGGGCAATCGCGCCAAGACTGTCGTCGACCTGCTTGAACACCGCCTTTTCGAGCTCGGCACGCTTCTCCGGCGTCGAAATGCTGGCCGCGTCCTTGACCACCGCGAAAGCCATCGGCATCTGCCCCTTGAGCGGGTCGGCGACGCCGACCACGGCGACTTCGGCGATCGCCGGGTGACCCTGGATCGCCTCCTCGATCTCGCGCGTCCCGAGCCGATGACCGGCGACGTTGATGACGTCGTCGGTGCGCCCAAGGATGTAATGGTAGCCGTCCTTGTCGCGGATTCCCCAGTCGAAAGAAGAATAGACCTGCGGTTCGCGAAAGAGCGAAAAGTAGGTCGAGACGAAACGCGCGTCGTCACCCCAGACCGTCGACAGGCAACCCGGCGGCAGCGGCGGGACGATGCCGACGATTCCTTTCTCGTCAGCATCGCAGACCGTGCCGTCCTCGCGGAAGATGCGCAGGTCGTAGCCATAGACCGGGAAGCTCGGCGTGCCGTAACGGATCTCGGTCTTCTCGATTCCCGGCATGGCGGCCAGGATCGGCCAGCCGGTCTCGGTCTGCCAGTAGTTGTCGATCACCGGCAGTTTGAGTTCGCCCATGATCCATTCGTGCGTCGGCTGGTCGAGCGGCTCACCGGCCAGGAACAGGTGCTTCAAGCTCGACAGGTCATATTTGTGCATGTAAGCGGTGTCGTGCTTCTTGAGCACGCGCGCCGCGGTCGGCGCCGAGAACATCACGTTGACCTTGTACTTCTCGACGATCTTCCACCAGATTCCGGGGTCGGGGCGCAGCGGCGTGCCTTCGTACATGATCGTGCACATGCCGCCGATCAGCGGGCCATAGACGATGTACGAATGGCCGACGACCCAGCCGATGTCCGAGGTAGTAAACATCGTCTGGCCGGCGCCACCGCAATAGATGTGCTTCATCGACGCGGCCAGCGCGACGGCGTAACCGCCGGTATCGCGCTGCACGCCCTTGGGCTTGCCGGTCGTTCCCGACGTATACAGGATGTAAGAGGGTTCCGACGATTCGAGCCAGGTCACCGGCACCTGCGCGTCAATGAACTCTTCGCGCAGCGTCGCGTAATCGACGTCGCGCCCTTCGACCTTGGCAAATTCCTTGTCGAGGCCGCGATCGACCATCAATACCTTGGCCGGCTTGTGCGCTGCCTGCGCGATCGCGTCGTCGAGCAGATGCTTGTAGGGAACCGCCTTGCCGCCGCGCATTCCGGCGTCGGCCGAGACGATCAGCGCAGGCGTCGCATCGTCGATACGGGTGGCCAGCGAGCCCGCGGCGAAACCGCCGAAGACCACCGAGTGGATCGCACCAATGCGCGCGCAGGCGAGCATGGCGAAGGTCGCCTCGGGAATCATCGGCATGTAGATCAGCACGCGGTCGCCCTTGACCACGCCCAGGCTCTGCATCGCCGCCGCCATGCGCATCACCTCCTGCTTGAGCTCGCCGAACGTATAGACGATCTCGCTATCGGTCTCGGTCGAGATGAAGACCATGGCGCGATCGTTGGGGCGCTTGGCTGCGTGACGATCGACCGCGTTGTAACAGAGGTTGGTTTGCCCGCCGACAAACCACTTGGCAAAAGGCGGACGCGAAAAATCGAGCGTCTTGGTAAACGGCGTGTGCCAGTCGATCAGCTTGGCTTCCTCGGCCCAGAACGCATCCGGGTTGTCGATCGATTGCCGGTGAAACTCTTTGATTGTGGTCATGGGATTTTCCTGGTTGCTGATACCGATCACTCTGCACTGAGTTAATCCTGCCCGGCGTCTTCGGAATCCCGCGCCGGGTCAAGCAAGCACTTTTCAATCTCTACCAGCGGCAGACCCAAGGTCCACTCGCGTTCCAACAGTTTCAAGAGCGGCAACACCTGCCTGCCGAGCGTGGCCAGATGCGGCACCACTTCATTTTCTCGCCCCACACGAATCAAGGCGATCGCCTGATCGATCCGCGGCACAAGCGCTGCTCGCGAGGACGACAGCGGACACGAAACGACCCGGTTACCCCCCGCCTGCTGCGCCGCCGTCAGACGATCGCCGGCCAACTCGATCAACGCGCCGCCGGAAACCACGGCATCGACCGGGATATTGCTGACACCGATACTGACCGACAAGTTCAACCGCTGGCCGTGAACGACGATATTGGCGGCATGGATCGCCTCGCGCAGGCGGTTGCCGAACGACTCGCAGGCCGCACAGGACGTCCCCGGCGAGAGCACGACCAACTGACTGTCGGCCAAGTGACCGAGGCTGTCCTCCTTCCGAATCTTGCCGGCCAGCAGCGCGGCGAACCGCTGCTGCAACTGCTTGGCGAGATCGATGCCGTGCGCTTCAAGCACGGCGCCGAGATGGTCGAAACCGATCACCATGATGCTGACTTCACCGTCGTGCCGCAGCGCGTGCGATACCGCTGAGAGCGCCTGCGCTTCGATGTATTTGCGCGTAAACAGACCCGTTTCGGCATTCTGAATAGTCTGTTCGAGGCTGTCGTTGAGACGGTTCTGTGCCAGCCCAAGATTGAGCAAGGATTCAACTCGCGCGAGCATTTCGGCCGCCCCCGTGCGGCGGCTGATGAAATCTGACGCGCCCTGTTCCCTGGCGCGCGCAATGGCCTGCTCATCGTCGCCGGAGATCATCAGCATCGGCATCTGGCGCAGACGCGCCAGCCGTGAAGAGCGCACGCGAACCAGCAAGTCATTGCCGTCGGGCAACGCGAGCGACAGCGAACAAATCACCAGCTGAATCGAATGATCGAGCACCAGCACCTGCCAGGCCGCCTCGCCGTCGGCCTCTTCGCGAAAATCGAAGCGATCGCGCAAATGCTTGACGATCGTTGCGCGCGCGATGCGCGACTGATCGACAAGCAGAATGCGCGGCAAGGAGATCGGCTTTTCCATGCCCTACTCAGTCGATAAGCGCCATCGACGGCATCGGTCCACCTGACAAGGACTCATCAAGCTCTCCCGAGAAGATTTCGATGGTCAAGGCAACAATTATAAGCATAAACCGGGCATTCAACAGCGCGTTAGCGGGCTGCACAACAACTCACAAAACACTTAACAATCAATATGTTGCAAAATTTTCCCAAACAGCAAACGAAGAAAAAACGGCAACAAGGGTTTACAAGCCGGTTTTTTTCACTTAAATTCCGCCCCCATGTCTTGTCACAAATTCGTCATTACCGTGCTCGCCGTGTTCGCCCTGACCAGCGTCGGCGCGGCCCACGCCATCGAACAACAGCCCAGGCTCCTTGACGAGCCTTCGCTGTTCGAGCGCTACACGAGCAGCGCCCAGGATCTGATCCTCAAAGGTCTGGAGCTCGTCGGCATCAACTATCGCCGCGGCGGCGCCGACGCCGACAGTGGACTCGACTGCAGCGGCTTTGTTCAACTGGTCTTCAAGGACGCGGTCGGCATGCTGCTGCCGCGCACCGCCAAGGAACAGAGCGAGGTCGGCAACGTCGTCGACCGCAAGGAACTCAAGGCCGGCGACCTGGTCTTCTTCAACACCATGCGCCGCGCTTTCTCGCACGTCGGCATCTATCTGGGCGACAACCGCTTCATGCATGCACCGCGTACCGGCGCTGAAGTCCGCGTTGAGGACATGAGCCAGGGCTACTGGGTCAAACGCTACAACGGGGCGCGCCGCGTCGTCGAACGCTAAGCGTTCGGCAAGCCGACAAAAGTGGACGCCTAGGCGTCCTTTTTTATTGCCGACGATCTGAAAAACCGTCCCGAAAGATGCCAATACCCGGTGCTGCCGGGTTAAGCTTGCGCCAATCCGCTGTGTTTTCACCTGATCCGATGACCCACCTCGAACTCGACGTCCAGCGATGATTCCCTGGCTTGGCAGCGCCGACCCCTTCCCGCCGCTCGAACTTGCGCTCGCCGAACCCAACGGTCTGCTCTGCGCGGGCGGCGATCTTTCGCCGCAGCGTCTGCTTGACGCCTACCGCAACGGCATCTTTCCCTGGTATTCGCCAGGCGAACCGATCCTGTGGTGGAGCCCTGACCCGCGCATGGTGCTGGTCCCGTCCGAGTTCAAGGTTTCGCGTTCACTGCGCCGGACGCTGCGCGCCGGCCTGCAGCGAATCACGCTCGACAGCGATTTTGCGGCGGTCATTCGCGCCTGCGCCCTGACCCGACGCAAGGGCCAGGCGGGAACCTGGATCAGCGGCGAGATGCAGGCCGCCTACTGCAACTTGCATGAACTTGGTTTCGCTCACTCGGTCGAAGTCTGGCTTGGCGACAAGCTGATCGGCGGACTCTACGGGCTGGCCATCGGCAAGATGTTCTACGGAGAATCGATGTTTTCGCACGCTACCGACGCCTCGAAGATCGCGCTGGCGCACCTCTGCCGCCATCTTGACGCGCAGGGCTTCGGCCTGATCGACTGCCAGATGAACACGCCGCACCTGGCCTCACTCGGCGCGCGCGAGATTGCGCGCCGCGAGTTCATCGCCAGGCTGGTCGATCTGACCGCCATGGCGCCGACGGGTGGCCGCTGGACGGCCGATGGCGCCAGCGCAGTGTGGAGCTAAAATGGCGCACATGGGCGACTCAGAACTTCCCTTTTCGCTATTGCAGTACTACACGACTGCCGCCTACCCGTGCAGCTACCTGGCTGGCGAGCGCGCCATTTCGCAGGTTGCGACGCCGCCACAGCGGATCACCAGCGAGGTCTACGGCGAACTGGTGCGTTCCGGCTTTCGCCGCAGCGGGCTGTTCACCTACCGTCCGCGCTGCGCGGCCTGTTCGGCCTGTGTTCCGGTGCGCCTGCCGGTCGCCCGCTTTGTGCCCAACCGCAGCCAGCGGCGCTGCCGCAAAACCCATGGCGCGCTGCAGGCGCGCGAGCTGCCGCTGGCCTACGTCGCCGAGCATTACCAGCTCTACCGGCGCTACCAGGCGGCACGGCACGCCGGCGGCGGAATGGATCAGGACGATCACGAGCAGTACGCCAACTTCCTGCTGCAAAGCGGCGTCGACACCCGGCTGATCGAATTTACCGAAAACGGCCAGCTGCGCATGGCCAGCATCATCGACGTGCTCGGCGACGGCCTGTCGTCCGTCTACACCTTCTACGACCCCGACCTCGAACACGCCAGCCTCGGTACCTACAACATCCTGTGGCAGATCGCGCAGTGCGCGGCCAACGACCTGCCCTATCTGTATCTGGGCTACTGGATCCGCGACAGTCGAAAAATGGCCTACAAAGCCAGATTCCGGCCGATTGAAGGCTTGATCGACGGGATCTGGCGCGAACTGAACGAGGCCGACGCGACCGCGCCCGACGTCGGCAAACGCGAGTAACGCTGCCCTTACTCCGTAGTTCCCGCCGTTTGCTGCACAAACTACGGATGCACAAGTCCCGCCATCTCTGGGACCATCGCGTCAAAACTAGGCGGAATAGGCCTATCCGCCCGCCCAACGCCAGAGGAAATCAAACCATGAACGACGACGCGCAGACTCCCGGCACGCTGCTCCTGAGCGGGGTGCAGACCCGCGCAGCGCTCGCCCGCTTCGCCGGCGACGAGCAACGCTACCGGCACTGGCTGATTGAGTTCATCAGCTACGGCCCGGCGATCGCCGGACAGATCCGCGAAGCGATCGTCCAAGGCTCGCACGAACAGGCCATCAGGCTGAGCCATGCACTCAAGGGACGAACCGGAATGCTGGGCATGGCCGAACTGCATTCGATCGCGCTGTCGCTGGAAATGACCCTGAGGAACGCAGAACCCAGTACCCTGTGGCTTGAAGAACTGGAACGCACGGTCGACGAGATGAGCCGCGAGATCTCGTCCGTACTCGGCGCAGGCGCGCCGTTGGCGGGACGCAGCAGCGACCCCACGAGGTAGGCAATGAGTCAGTCTTTTACCGTATTTGTCGTCGACGATGACCCACTCGTTCTTGAGGTCATCAACACCATTCTGCAAGCCGACTGTCGGATCCGGACCTTCGCCTGTGCCGAAGACTGCCTGGCGCAACTGGCAGTCGAAAAGCCTGATTATTTCCTGCTCGACATCAACCTGCCCGGCATCGACGGCTACGCGTTGTGCCGCCGAATCAAGGACGACGCTGCGCTGCGCCGAACGCCGGTAACCTTCGTTTCGAGCCACGACACGATCGACGATCGCCTGCGCGCCTACGACGCCGGCGGCGAGGATTTCATCGTCAAGCCCTTCGCCCCCGAAGAACTGCTGCGCAAGCTGAAAGTCGCACAAAACATGGTGCTCAATCAGCGCTCGCTGGCCGTCCAACTCAAGGATGCCGAATTGCTGTCGTCGCTGGCGCTGGCCAACATGGACGAAACCGGCATTCTGCTGCAGTTCATGAGCCGGCTGATCGCCATGGACAACGCCGCGAAAGTCGCCAACGGCGCGCTCGAACTGATGCAACGCTTCAAGCTTAACGGCGTCGTTCAGATACGGCTCGGCAGCGCGACGCAAACGATCAGCGCGGCCGGCAAGAACCTGCCGCTCGAAGTCTCGGTGATCGAACACGTTCGTCAGCAAGGACGTATTTTCGAGTTCAGTCGGCGTAGCGTGCATAACTTCGAGCGCGTCACGCTGATGGTCAATGACCTGCCGCTGTCCGACCCGGATTTCTGCGGCCGGCTGCGCGACCATCTCTCGCTTGCCGCGCAGGCCATAGACTCGCGGCTCCAGACCTTGCAAGCGGAAGCGACCAAGCGGCTGGCGCAGGCGAAAATCCAGTCGGCGCTGAAAAATATCGGCGATGCGGTGATGGAACTGCACGCAGCGCAGCTCAACAACTCGATCGCTGGCGAAAAACTGATCCAGGATCTCAGGGAATCGCTGCTCGACGCGTTCTGCCGACTCGGACTGACCGACGCCCAGGAAAAATTGCTGCAGGACGTGGTCGGCGGCTTCGCGACCGAGATGGTCGCCGTGCTCGATCGCGGTCACGAAACACAAAGGGCGCTGCTGCGCCTCAACGACCAGCTCGCTCAGTTGCGTAGCCACTGAGGCGCCGAGCGGAAAAACTTTGGAATCACAAGGACCTTGGACTACGCCAGCCTCCCGGTAAAAGACATTGAACGTTACGCCCGCGTCGTGCAGCCAGGCGCCTGGCTCGTCGATTCCGAAAAGCCGATGGCCACGCTGCTCGGCTCGTGCGTCGCCGTCTGCCTTTTCGATCCGCAGCTCAAGATCGGCGGAATCAACCACTTCATGCTGCCCGAGATGGGGCACCGCCGGAACGGCGACGTCGACTCGATGTTGTCCGGCAGTTTCGCCATGGAAGCGCTGCTCAACGCGCTGCTCGACAAGGGCGCCAGGAAAGCTCGCCTGCAGGCCAAGGCCTTTGGCGGCGGCACCATCATCGACACCGACAGCAGCGCGCTGTCGATCGGTATGCGCAACGCCAACTTCGCCAAGGCCTGGCTGGCGCGTGAGGGAATTGCGCTGCGCTCGTCCGATTTTCTCGGCCCCTGGTCGCGCAAGATCATCTTCCTGCCGTTCAACGGCGAAGCCTTTTGCAAACGCCTGGTGACCAACATGGCCAATGCCGAAGTCATCGCGCGCGAAGAACGCGCCTACGCGCAAACGCTGCTGCAGAAACCCAAAACCAGCGACCACAAGATCGAGCTCTTCTGATGATCGAATTCTCAATTACCGACCAGGAATTCGGTCTGTTCCAGCGACTGATCCACAAAATTGCCGGGATCAGCCTCTCCGACGCCAAGAAGATACTGCTCGTCGGCCGCCTCAGCAAACGACTCCCGCTGTACGACCTGACGAGCTTTGGCGACTACTACCGAATGCTCGCCTCCGGCAACTTCCCGGAAGAAGTCCAGACCATGGTCGACCTGCTGACGACCAACGAAACCTACTTTTTCCGCGAACCCAAGCATTTCGATTTCCTGCGCGAGGAAATCATCGCCAAGCGCGGCAATAACGCGACTTTCCGCGTCTGGAGCGCTGCCAGTTCAAGCGGCGAAGAAGCCTACTCGATCGCCATGACGCTGGCCGAAGCGCTGCCCGACAAGCCGTGGGAAATCGTCGGCTCGGATATCTGCACCAAGGTGCTGGCCAAGGCCGTCACCGGCCATTACTCGCTGGCGCGCACCGAAGGCATTCCCCACGGCCACCTCAAGAAATACTGCCTCAAGGGCGTTCGCGCGCATTCGGGAAGCTTTCTGATCGCGCCCGAACTGCGCCAGAAAACCAGCTTTCACCAGATCAACCTGATGCACCCGGTCGACGCCAAGATCGGCGAGTTCGACGTCGTTTTCCTGCGCAACGTGATGATCTACTTCGACCCGAAAACCAAGACCCGCGTCGTGCATAATCTGCTGCCCCGGCTGCGGCCCGGCGGCTACCTGATCATCGGCCATTCCGAAACGCTCAACGGCCTGACCGATCGCGTCGTCGCGGTCCGTCCGACGATCTACCGCAAGCCATGAAGCCCGCCCTGAACGGCACTGATGAGCCTGGCCAAACCGTGGTACTGGGCGCCGGCGACTTCTATTTCGGCGGCGGGCGCACGCGCATTTCGACGCTGCTCGGCTCGTGCGTCTCGATCACGCTGTGGCACCCGCGCCAACGCATCGGCGGCATGTGCCACTACATGATGACCGAGCGCTCGCGCGCGCCAGACAGCGCGCTCGACGCACGCTACGCCAGCGAAGCCTTCGACCTCTTCCTGCAGCACGTCGAGGCCGCCGGCACAAGACCGTGCGAGTACCAGGCCAAGTTGTTCGGCGGCGCCAATATGTTTACAGGCAGCGGCGGCAAGATGAACATCGGCCGGCGCAACATCGAACTTGGGCGATCGCTGCTCTCGTCGCAACACATCGCACTGGTCGCCGAACACGTCGCCGGCAGCGGACGGCGCAAACTGCACTTCGACCTCTGGAGCGGTGACGTCTGGCTGGCCTTCCCCGAGGGCGCCGACGCCAAGGTCAGGAATAGCCATGGCCGATAGGAAATTCACGACGCGGGCGCGCGCGCCGATTGCCGCAGCCAGCATCGAGCACGGCGCCAACCACGACCGGGGAGTTCACTGATGGACGTTCGCTCAGCGCTCGATGTCATCGCAGCCGACGCCGCTCGCGGCGACATCGTTTTCCCGACGCACAATGACATTGCGTTGCGCGTACAGCGTCTGCTCGACGATCCCGAGTGCTCGGTCGACGCGCTGACCAAACTGATCGGCGCCGAACCGATCCTCGCCACACGCGTCTTGGCGATCGCCAATTCGATCGCCTACAACCCGGGCGGCCGCACCATCAGCGGGATCAAGAGCGCCGTCGCGCGGCTCGGTTTCGCCACCCTGCGCGCGCTCGCCGCAACGGTCATCGTGCGCCAGATGAAGGACCTGTCGCTCGCCGCCGAGCATCGCGCGCTGGCCGCCCGGTTATGGGAACACACGGCCAGCGTCGCGTCGCTGGCACGCGTCATCGCGCACCGCGTGACACGGCAAAACCCCGACGCCGCCTTCTTCGCCGGCATCGTGCACGAAATCGGCAGCTTCTACCTGATCGCTCGCGCCGGCGCCTTTCCCGGCCTGCTGACCAGCGACCTAGAACTCTGGCATGGCGACGGCGAAGCGGCGGTCGGACGCGCCGTGCTCTGCGCACTGCAGGTGCCGGCCCCCATTCTCGAAGCGATGGAGACGCTGTGGTCGGGTTTCCTGGCGATGCCGCCAACTTCGCTCGGCGACACCCTGTTGCTCGCCGACCAGTTGTCGCCGATCGAATCGCCGATCGACGCCTTGGCCGGAATGAGCCGCAGGGGAATGGCTGTCGAACTGGAATTGTTGATCGACGACGAAACGCTGACCAGCATCCTCGCCGAATCGGCCGAGGAAGTCGCCTCACTCTGCGCTGCACTCAAAAGCTGAACCTTTTCGCGAGAACGTTGACGGTGAAAAATCCTGCGCATCACCGCCCCCAGAGGCGCAAGCTCACGTGCGATGGCCAGGCCGAAGCCGCGCTACCGGCGCTGCAGCCCGCTCTGGCGCAAGAGCGCAGCGCGTCGGCAAACGGCCCGAATGGCTCCGTAGTTCCCGCAGTTTTATGCGGTTTCCACGGATGCACAAAACCGGGGTGATTTGAGAGCATTGCAGCAAACTAGCAAAGAGCGGCCAGCCGACCGCCGTCAAATCGAAAGAGCGGCACCGTTTGCACGCCGAACGTCGTTGAAAAAAGGGGCGCCATGAGCACAATCATGCTGGTCGACGATTCAGCAACGATCCTGTTGACCATTTCGAGCATCCTCGACAAGGCCGGCTACGAGGTCGAGAAAGCTGCCGACGCCGAGGACGCCCTCAAGAAATTCGACGCCGGAGTCAAGATCGACCTGCTGATCACCGATCTCAACATGCCCGGAATGAACGGCATCGAGTTGATCAGGACGGTACGTCAGCTGCCGGCTTACAAGTATGTTCCCATCCTTTTCCTGACCACCGAATCGCATCAATCGAAGAGGCAGGAAGCCAAGGCCGCCGGCGCCTCGGGCTGGATCGTCAAGCCGGCGACCGCCGACGAGCTGCTCGATACGATCAAGCGCGTCATCAAGTAGGACGCGCCGATGAATGCGGTGGTCCCCTCAGAGATCGAAGCAGCGGCTGCGCCCCGGCGCCGAATGACCGACAATCAGCTCATTCTGATCGTCGACGACTCGCCTGAGAACCTCTGCGTCCTGGGCGATTTGCTGCAAAACGCCGGTTATCGCGTCAAGGTGGCCTGCGCTGGCCGTACCGCGCTGCATCTTGCCAGCCAGATACCGCCGCCCGCGCTGATCCTGCTCGACGTGATGATGCCCGAGATGGACGGCCACCAGGTCCTGCGCCAGCTGCGTGATTCCGCGGCCACACGCGATATTCCGGTGATTTTCCTGACCGCGATGGACGCTGACGACGATGTCGAGCGGGCATTCAACGCCGGAATCGCCGATTACATCGTCAAGCCGATCAAGCCGGCCGTCGTTCTCTCGCGAGTCCGCAACCAGTTGCTGGTGCGGAACGCTCGGCGCTGGCTGCAGGACCAGAATCAGGCGCTGGAAGCTGAAGTCGCGCGCCGCCTGCGCGAAAACGAACTGATTCAGGCGGTCAGCATCCGCGCCCTGGCACACCTCGCCGAAACCCGCGACAACGAGACCGGCAACCACATCCAGCGCACTCAGGGCTATGTCCGTCAACTGGCGACGCGACTGGCGCATCACCCGCGCTTCGCGACGGTCATCGACGCCAGTTACATCGAGCTGCTGGCGCATTCGGCACCGCTGCACGACATCGGCAAGGTCGGCATTCCGGACGCGATCCTGCAGAAACCGGGCAAGCTCACGCCAGACGAATGGGAGATCATGAAAACCCACACCGTGCTGGGGAGCGACGCGATCGCCCTCGCCGAACGCGACATCGAATCGGCGGCCGAATTCCTGAGCCTGGCCAAGGAAATCGTTCGCTGGCATCACGAGCGCTGGGACGGCAGCGGCTACCCCGACTCTGGCCGGCGAAGCGATCCCGCTCTCAGCGCGGATCATGGCGTTGGCCGACGTCTTTGACGCGCTGATCTCGCGACGTGTTTACAAAGATGCGGTCCCTTTTGCCATGGTCTGCAGAATCATCGCCGAAGAACGTGGTCGCCAGTTCGACCCGGACATTACCGACGCCTTCCTCGCCTGCTGCGCGGAATTCGAGGCGATTGCGCTACGCTACGGCATTGACAGCTGAAAGCGAACCGCCCGAATGAGCCGACTGTGCCAGCGCATCATCAAGCGAATCATTCCCGACGCCGCGATCGACGACGACGCACACGCGCAGCGCACGTACCACCGCTATCTGGTGCAAAGCTTCGCCGCGCTGTCGCTGTGCGTGCTGCTGCTCGCCGCGCTGTACGTCAGCCTGCGCGCCCCACAGATCGAACGCGAAGCGTTCGCCAACCTCAACGCCATTGCCCGGCTGCAGACCGATCAGATCGAGGACTGGCTGCACGAGCGCGAGGCCGATCTCCAGCTGATCATGAGCCGAAGCCACCTGATCGAACGGGCGACCCGGGTGCAATACGCCAGCCAGCAGGCCTTGCGCACGGGGGTCGCCAACGAGCTGGCGGCGATGCGTACGGCCTACCATTACCAATCGGTGACCTTGCTCGATGCGCGCGGCGCCGTCGTCCTCAATAGCGGCGACCCGCTCAGCATCACCGACCAAACGAAGACGCTGCTCGACCACGCTGCCAAGCTCGGCAGCGTCGCGCACAGCGAGGTATCGATCAGCGGCGATGGCACGCCCACACTGTACTTTGCCGCCCCGCTGTGGCAGCCCGACACGGGGCGAAAGACCGTACTGACCGGTTTCGTCATGACCGGCATCGACCTCAGGCAGCGCCTCCTGCCTTATCTGGAGCAGTGGCCGACGCCCAGCCCGAGCGGCGAAACGCTGCTCGTGCAACGCCGCGGCAACGAGGTTGTCCATCTCAGTGCACGACGCCAGTCGCCGCAGGCGCCGACCAGCCTGCGCGTCCCGCTCGACCACAGCGAAGCGCCGGCGGTGCGCGCCGTGCTCGCCGATCAGCCTGGCGTCACAACGGGCGTCGACGATCGCGGCGAGGCGGTATTCGCCGCCTACCGCCAGGTCAGAGGAACCTCCTGGCACCTGCTGACCAAGATCGATCGCGCCGAATTGCTCGCGCCGATGTGGCGAAACCTGCTGTGGATCGGCGCCATTGCGCTCGCCGCAATCCAGGCGACGATGGTCGCGCTGCTCGCCCTCTGGCGCCGGCGCGAACACGCCGAGCAGCTCTCGCTGCTCGCCGAAAAGGCCAGGGCCGACCAGCTGCTCGACGATTTTCTCAAACTGCCTTTCGTCAGCATGGTCATCGTCTCGCCGAAAACACGGCGCTTCACGAGGTTCAACGATCAGTGCTGCGTTCTCTCCGGCTATTCGCGCGAAGAGCTGCTGGAAAAAACCTTCGAGGACCTGACCCATCCCGACGACTATCCGCAAGCCTACGCCGAAGTCTTGAAAATCAGCAGCGGCGAAACCGATAGCGCAACCTTTGAACAACGCCTGATCCGCAAGGACGGTTCGGTCATTTTCATCAATAGCGACATGAAGGCGGTACGCCGGGCCAATGGCTCGCTCGACTATCTGCTCGGCACGGCGCAGGACATCACACCGCGCAAGATGCAAGAAATGGCGCTACGCGTCGCCAACGACCAGCTCCAGGCCAAGCAGACCGAACTGAGCCGGCAGAACGCGATCCTGCGCCAGGCCGAAGCCGCGCTGCGCTCAAGCATCGAACGTTACGAGGCGGTGACGCAATCGTCCAACGACGCGCTGGTCAATGCCGACAGCGACGGCATCATCGTCGCCTGGAACCCGGGTGCCGAAAGGATTTTCGGCTACAGCAGAGACGAAATCATCGGCCAGCCGCTGGAAAGGCTGATGCCGCAACGTTACCGTGCAGCGCATCCGACGTACATGAAACACGCGCTGTCGGGCAGCGAATCGCAGGTGGTCGGCAAATCAGCCGAGCTGACCGGGCTGCGCCGCGACGGCAGTGAATTCGACATCGATCTTTCGCTGACGCGCTGGGCCGTTGCCGACGGTATCTACTTTACCGCCACCATGCGCGACATCTCGCAACGCAAGAAAACCGAACAAAGCCTGCGCCTGCTGTCCGAAGCCGTCAGACAGAGCCCGGAATCCATCGTCATCACCGATACCCAGGCGCGCATCGAGTTTGTCAACGAGGCCTTTGTCGCGCACACCGGTTACAGTCGCGACGAGGCGATCGGTCAGAACCCGAGCATCCTCAATTCGGGCCAAACGTCGCCCGACGCCTACGCCGCGATGTGGGCGGCACTGGCGCGAGGCGAGTCGTGGAAGGGCGAGTTTTTCAATCAACGCAAGGACGGCAGCGTGTTCGTCGAATTCGCCAACGTCGCCCCGATCCGGCAGGCCGACGGCCGCATTTCCCATTATGTCGCGGTCAAGGAAGACGTCACCGAGAAGAAGCGCCTGGGCGAAGAACTCGACAACTACCGTTTCCATCTCGAAGAGGTGGTCAACGTGCGCACGGCGCAACTGGCCGAGGCCAGCATCAAGGCCGAAGCCGCCAGCGTCGCCAAGAGCTCGTTCCTGGCCAATATGAGCCACGAAATCCGCACGCCGATGAATGCCATCGTCGGACTCACTCATTTGTTGCGCAACAGCGAACCGACGCCAAGACAACTCGACCGGCTGATCAAGATCGACGCCGCCGCCGCCCATCTGCTCGAGTTGATCAACAATATTCTCGATCTCTCGAAGATCGAGGCCAACAAGATGACGCTGGAGGAAAGCGACTTCAGCCTGACGTCAGTGTTCGACAGCGTACGCTCGATGATCGCCGACCTGGCGCGTGAGAAACGGCTGACCCTCGTTCAGCTGACCGACAACGCCCCACCCTGGCTGCGCGGCGATCCCAACCGACTGCGCCAGGCCCTGCTCAACTACGCCGCCAACGCCGTCAAATTCACTGAACACGGACAGATCACCCTGCGCGCGATGGTGCTGGAAGAAGATGGCCAGGATCTGCTGCTGCGCTTCGAAGTCGAGGATAGCGGCGTCGGCATTGCCGCCGACAAACTGCCCAACCTGTTCCAGGCCTTCGAACAGGCCGACGCCTCGACCACACGCAAATACGGCGGCACCGGGCTGGGACTGGCGATCACCCGCCGGCTGGCGCAACTGATGGGCGGCGACGCCGGCGTCACCAGCGAACGCCAGCGCGGCAGCACCTTCTGGTTCACTGCCCGGCTCAAGCGCGGCGAAGGCCTGAAGCCGCCGGCCGCCATTGAGAGCAAAGGCGATCACGAAAAGATCCTGCGCCGCGACTACGCCGGCGCGCGAATCCTGCTCGCCGATGACGTCGAGATCAATCTGGAGGTCGCCCAGCTGTTGCTGCACGGCGTCGGCATGCAGGTCGACACCGCCAGCAATGGACGCGAAGCCGTCGACAAGGTACGCATCAGCGCTTACGATCTGATCCTGATGGACGTTCAGATGCCGGTGATGAACGGCCTCTGCGCGACGCGGGCGATCCGCGAGCTGGCCGGACAACGCGCGCAGACCCCGATCCTGGCGATGACCGCCAACGCCTTCGACGAAGACCGGCGCAGCTGCCTGGCGGCCGGAATGAATGATTTCATCGCCAAGCCGGTCGACCCGGACGCGCTTTACGCCGTGCTGTGCAAGTGGCTACCGCGCAGCGACGGCACTCAGGACATCGAGCTTGAAGAGCATAGCGCTCGTCTGCCGGTACCAACGGAACAACTCGCCGCCTTCAAACGACGCTTGGCTGACGTTCCCGGTCTCAATGTCGACAAGGGCCTCTCACGGCTACGCGGCAATCAGCAGAAGTTCAAGCAGGTGATCGGTCTTTTTCTGCAGCAACACGCGCTCGACGTCGACAAGATCGCCACGGCGCTCGCCGCCGATCAGATGAGCAGCGCCGAACAGTTGGTGCATTCGCTCAAAGGCTCATCTGCGCTGATCGGCGCAACGCAGGTCGCCGAACTTGCCACCGCCTTGCTCAGCGCGCTGCGCCAGCACAGCGGACGCGATGAGGTCGAACTGCGTTACGCCGCGCTGGCGCCCGAACTGCAAACATTGATCGCCGGGCTACAGCAAGCAGCGCAGGAGTCAGCGGACGCCGAGCCGGCGCCGATAACGACAGCCGATGATGGCGATCAAGCGCGGCTGACGACGCTCGAGCAACTGCTCGAAAACGGCGAACTACTGGCCCTCAGCGCAGCCCGCGAGCAAAGCCAGTTTCTGCTCGACGCGCTCGGCAAGGAGCCAGGCGCCGCGCTACTGTCGGCAATCGAGATTTTTGATTTTGAAGGCGCGCTAGCCTTACTGCGTGCGGCGCGGTAAATCGAAAGAAGCGCGATTACACCGCCGACGGGTGCTTTGGCATGGCGTCGACGACCAGACGAACGAGTTCGGCAATCGAACCGGCTTCGAGCTTCTGCATGATCAGCTGGCGGTAGGTTTCGGCCGTACGCACGCCGATGCCCAATTCATCGGCGATGACCTTGGTCAGCTTGCCTTCGAAGATTCCCTGCAGCACATCCTTCTCGCGCGGCGTGAGCAGCGCCATCCGCTCGCCGATCTTGCGATTGCGGGCCAACAGCTCGGCACGCTCGCGGTCGATGCGCAGGCCATCCTGGATGCGTTCGATCAGATCCTGCGACGAGAAGGGTTTCTGAAAGAAATCGAGCGCGCCACCGCGCATCGCGCGCACCACCGAATGCACCTCGGCGTACGCCGAAATGAAAATGATCGGCAGATTGACGTCGCGTCGGTGCAGCTCATCCTGAAGCTCCAGACCGCTCATGCCGGGCATCCGCAGATCGCTGACGATGCAACCTTCGAGCCCCTGCAAATCCTGTTCGAGAAACTTGACCGCGCTGCTCAAGGCGACGTGCGGCAGATTGACCGATTCGGCGAGGTCAACGAGCAAAAACATGGCGACCGGATCGTCGTCGATCAGATAGACCTTGGGTATCGCAAGTGCGGGGGGCTTAGTAGTCATCGGAGTTTATAGAATTACTTACGCCGGAAAGATAATACAGATTCGAGATTATTGCTGCAAAAAAAAACGGCTCGGCACGAGCCGCCTTGCCGACTTCTTCACCGGCCGGCTCAATTCATGAGCCGGAGTAGCGCGGGCAAGGCCGAGCCAATCGCTTCTGCGGCGCAACGACGACCAAGCCTTGATCGGCAAGACCGACGAAATTTCCTGCCGTGGCCGAGCGATGCCGACGGCAGAGAACGCCAATGGCATCGCCACGACGCAGAAGCTATATTGACGCCACGGAGATGATCATCGTCGCCTCGCCGAGCGATGCCGCCAATCTTGTATCCTACTCGCCTGCTTGATCGCACGGCGCTCCACCTTGCCGCGCACTTGACCGCTCGTGCGCGGCATAATGCGCTCTGCCAAGCAAGCTATTCAAAGGAGTCTGCCATGAAACCGACCGCCATCATTCTCGCGCTGACGCTGCTTAGCGGATGCGCCGGGCCGGCCAGCACGCGTAACGAAAGCTGGCCAACCAACGCCCCGTACTCAGGCTTTCTTGCCGATTACTCGAAACTTCGCCCAGACCCAGCTCATCCCGGTACGCTGATCTATGTCGACCACTCGCTCAAGCTGCGTCCCTACACCAAGGTCATCATCGATCCGGTGCAAGTCTTCCTCACCGAAAACCTCGACTACCGAGGCGTGCAACCCGAGGTACTGCTGCGCATGACCGATACCTTGAGCGCCGGCTTTGAAAAGGTGATGCAACCCGACTACCAGGTGGTCAAGGCGGCCGGACCCGACGTGCTGCGAATCCGCCTGGCGATTACCAACGTTCATCCGGTCGAACTGCCGCTCAAACCAAGCGATTTCATCCCGATCAAGGCGCTGGTCAATGTCAAGCACGCCGCCGCCGGCGAGTCACCACGTCTGGTCGAACTGTCGGCTGAGTTGGAGATTCTCGACCCGGCCGGGCGCATCGTGATGAGCGCAGTATCGACGCGCCAAGGCGATCACACGCTGAAGCAAGGCGACAAGATCACCTGGGCTGATCTGACGCCGATCCTCAACGTCTGGGCCAATCGCTTCCGCCAGATACTCAACGAGGCGCGCGGATTCGGTGGACGTCAATAAGCGTCATCGATGACGCCGCCAGCTAGCCTGGCTGGCGAACGACGACCAAGCAGTTTCCCAGCGCCGGGGACGCACTGAACGGCCGGCAAAGCTCGCCAGGATCGCCGTTTCAGGGGAAATGAGCGTCAATTTCGCAAGCCGCGCGTAAAATGCGTCGCTTGCGGCTTTGCGCGCCAACATCAATAATCGCAAAAAAGAACGTGGAGAATTGCCGTGAATAACCCCGAAACCGATCTCGAACGCGAGTTTTCGGCCTTGCTGACGTCGAAACCCAACGCCTCTTCGGTCGATTTCGTCGTCAACAGCATCAAGGAGCTGCTGCTCAGCGGCAAGGTTCTTCCCGGCGACCGCCTGCCGGCAGAAACTGAGCTGACGCGATTGCTCTCGGTGAGCCGCGGTTCGGTACGCGAAGCGATGAAAATCCTCTCGGCGCTGGGAATCGTCGACATCAAGCGCGGCGACGGCACCTATGTTTCGAATGGCGGCGGCGAAATCGCCTTCGACCCGCTGCTGTTCAGCATGATCGTTTCACGACCGAAATTTGCCGAACTCAAGGAATTGCGGCTGATTCTCGAAAAAAACGTCGTTCGCCTGGCGGTTCTCAATGCCGGAGAAGACGATATCCATGCGCTGCAAGACTGCCTTGAAAAAACCGAAGCGTTGAAAAACAAGGCCGACAAGAAATACGATGAACTGCTGGCCTACGATCTTGAATTCCACAATATTCTGGGCCGCGCCTGCAAGAATGGCCCGCTGCAGACCATCTACAAATTCGTGATGCAATATTTCGAGACTTATATCGCACAGAGCTTGCGCAAACACAGCGATTTTAGCCGCGAATCCTCAGAAGCCCACCACACGATCTTTCAGGCCGTGCTGCAACGCGACGTCGCCGCGGCCGAAAGCGCCGTCGAATCGTCGATGGAACTGTGGGAGTACCTCGTTTTCAAGCAGTAGCCACGGTCAGTCGTAGCACCCAGCCCCCCCGTTTCGCCCCCATTTGAAAGACCGTTGACAGCGCAGACTCCTGATGGTAAATTTTACTCCAACATCAAACGTCTGACGTTTAACGTTTATGTATCAAGTCAATCAAATGGAGAGTTAACGTGAAAGAGAAAATCGTCGTCAGCGTCATCGGTGCCGCCGGAAAAATGGGGACCCGGATCACCAACAATCTGGCCAGGCATGCCGATACCATCGAGTTGCATTTCTGCGAAGCGTCGCCCGCTGGCATCGAATCGATCAAGGCGCGCGGCTTTAGCGTCGCTCCGACCGAAGAAGCCGTCGCCAAGAGCGACATCGTCGTTCTCGCCGTTCCCGACGTGATCATCAAAAAGGTTTCGATCGGCATCGTCGAGATGATGACGCCAGGATCGACGATGATCATCCTCGACCCGGCCGCAGCGGTGGCGCGCGAACTCGCGCTGCGCGACGACTGTACCTTCGTCGTCGCCCACCCCTGCCACCCTTCCTATTTCACCGACCAGGAGACCGCCGAGGCGCGTGCCGACCATTTTGGCGGAATCGCCGGCAAGCAGGATGTGGTGATGGCCAAAATTCAGGGCGACGATGCGAAGTTTGCCAACGCACGGACGGTCAGCGAACTGATGTACGCGCCGGTCGGCAAGAGCTTCGTGATGGGAATCCGCGACATCGCCTTCCTCGAACCGACGCTCGTTGAAATCCTCGGCGCGTCGACGCTGTTCGCGATGGCCGAGACGGTCAATGAGGCGGTACGTCGCGGCATCGACCGTGAAGCGGCAGTCTCCTTCCTGACCGGACACATCAACATCCTGTCGGCGGTCTTCCTCGGCAAGATGGGCAACGTGCAGGTTTCGGACGCCTGCAAGGTCGCCGTCGGCCTCGGCAATCGCCTGGTGCTGCGCGACGACTGGAAGCGCATCTGGGAAGACGATGTGCTCGACAAGGCGATCGCCACCATGCTGCACCCGGAAGATCCCAAGATTTAACTTGGCAGGAGCGGGCCGGGGTCGACGCTGACCCGGCCTGAATTCTAGAAAACGCTCATTTTGGAGATCGCACAGTGATTGGACTGAGCACCTATTCGTTTTTTTGGCAACACTCGGACCGTGCGCCGCAACCGCTCGACCTGCCGGCGATGCTGAACAGGACAAGGGAACTTGACGCCGACGTATTCCAGATCTGCGACTACCAGCCGCTGCTCGGCTATACCGCAGCGCAATTGCGCGACCTCAAGTCGCTTGCCGAAGAGCTCGATATCACGCTCGAACTGGGCACCAAGGGGATCTCACCGGCGCACTTGGCGACCTTTTTGAAACTCGCCGAAGCGCTCGGCGCCAAGCTGATCCGCGGCATGGTCAACACCCCCGACCATCGCCCGACGCTAGCCGAAGCGCAGGACCTACTCAAAGTCTCGCTGCCCGCCTACGAGGCGGCCGGGGTGACCATCGCGCTCGAGACCTACGAGCAGATGAGTTCGACCGACCTGGTGAGTCTGGTCAAGGCGGTCGGTAGCCCCCACTTGGGAATCTGCCTCGACCCGGCCAACTGTGTCGCCAGGCTCGAAAATCCGATCGACGTCATCGACCGCTGTGCGCCCTACGTCGCCAACCTGCACGTCAAGGACTTTGCCTTCACGCGGCGTGGCGGCTGGGTCGGCTTCACGCTCGAAGGCGCCGAGCTTGGCACCGGCCTGCTCGACTACGACTACATGATCAGCAAGGTCGCCCCGGAAGCCTGTGGCATCAACCGCATCATCGAGCACTGGCTGCCGTGGCAGATCGACTTCGCCGAAACGAGTCGCCTCGAAAACCTCTGGAACGCCAATAACCTCGCCTATATGCGCAGCCACCCGTCGTCGTGAACGCTGCCTGCCGCGGCACGCCGGCAAGCCAATAAAAAAGGCTCACCGACGGTGAGCCTTTTTTATTGCGCGGCATCGATTGCTATTTGAGCGCCTTGAACCAGCCGAGCCCGTCTTCGGTCTTGCCACGCGGCCGGTACTCGCAACCGACCCAGCCCTGATAGCCCAGTTCGTCGAGCAGTTGGTAGAGGTGCGGGTAATTGACTTCGCCCTCGTCGGGTTCATGACGCGCCGGGACGCTGGCGAGCTGGATGTGGCCGACGCCGTCGAAGTTGTTCTTGAGCGTCATCGAGAGGTCGCCCTCCATGATCTGCGCATGGTAGAAATCCATCTGCACCTTGAGGTTGGGCGCGCCGATTTCCTTGCGGATGGCGTGACCTTCTGCCTGGTAATTGAGGAAATAGCCCGGCATGTCGCGCGTGTTGATCGGCTCGATGACCAGCGTCAGTCCTTTTTCGGCGAGCGCCGCGGCGGCGAAGGCGATGTTCTCGACATAGACGGCACGGTACCACTCGCGGTCGGCGCCTTCCGGCACCAGGCCGGCCATCGCGTGCAGCGTCTTGGTGCCGAGCGCCGCGGCGTACTCGAGCGCCTTGGCGACGCCAGCGCGAAACTCGTCCTCACGCCCCGGGATCGACGCGATGCCGCGCTCACCGGCGGCGAAATCGCCCGGCGGCAGGTTAAAGAGCGCGTTGGTAAGCCCGGCATCCTTGAGCCAGCGCGCCACGTCGGCGGCCGGGTAGTCGTAGGGAAACAGGAACTCGACGCCCTCAAAACCAGCCTTGGCGGCGGCAGCGAAGCGCTCGGGGAACGGCACTTCGGTGAACATCATCGACAGGTTGGCGGCAAATTTTGGCATCACAATCCTTTCACAGATCAAGTTTGAAAACGGTCTTGAGCTCGGCGATCTGCGCCGAATTCAGACAATTGGTCGGCGTATTGCGCAGTAGCAGGAAGAGCTTGGCGGTTTCCTCGAGCTCTTCGGAAGCGTAGATCGCCGCCTCAAGCGAACTGCCGGAAACCACCGGGCCGTGGTTCGAGAGCAGCACCGCGCTGTGCTTGGCGGCCAGCGCGCCGATCGCCCCGGCGAGCGCCTGATCGCCCGGACGGTAATACGGGACCAGCGGCAGGCGGCCGATCTTCATCACGAAGTACGGCGTCAGCGGCGGCATGCAGCTCTCGCAATCGAGTCCGCTCATGCACGAGACCGCCGCCGAGTGCGTCGAGTGCAGGTGCACGATGGCGCCGGCACTGCTGCGCACCTCGTACATCGAGCGGTGCAGGAAGGCTTCCTTGGACGGCGGATCGCCGGCCAGCAGCTTGCCCTCCCAGTCCATCTTGGCGATTCGCGCCGGGTCGAGGTGGCCCAGGCAGGCATTGGTCGGCGTCAGCAGCCAGCCGTCGTCCAGGCGGACGCTGATGTTGCCGCTGCTGCCGGCGGTCAATCCGCGCTCGTAGAGCGAGCGCGACAGCAGCGCGATCTTCTCGCGCTGACGGTTTTCTTCGGTATGGGTTGAGATGTTCATGAGGCGAGGCGGCTCCACGCTTTGAGGAAGAAATCCGGCGTCCCGAAGTTACCCGATTTCAGGGCCAGCGCCAGCGGACGCGCGCTGGCGTCGCGGGTGATGCCGACCGTCCACGGCACGCCCGGGTCAATTTCAGGTCCGATGCGCAGGCCGGATACGCCAAGCGCCTTGACCACGGCGCCCGAAGTCTCGCCGCCGGCGACGATCAGTTGGCCGACGCCGAGGCCGACCAGGCCCTTGGCGATCGCTGCAAAGGCGTCCTCGACCAGGTTGCCGGCCTGCTCGGCGCCCAGTTGCGCCTGCACCGCCTTGACTGCTTCGGGCGTCGCCGTGGCGTAGATCAGCACCGGCCCCGCGTTAATGTGTTGCGCGGCCCACGCCAGTGCGGCGCCGACGACGTCGCTGCCGCGCGCGAGTTCAAACGGATCGACGTTGAACGACGGATGCGCCGCGCGCATCGCGGCGACCTGCCCTTGCGTCGCGATCGAGCAGCTGCCCGAAATCACCGCGCGCAGGCCGCCGGTCGGCGGCAAGGTGTCAGCCACCAAGTCGTCGGCGAGCAGACCAGCGCGGCGGAAGTTCTGCGGCAGGCCGAGCGCGATTCCCGACCCGGCGGTGACCAGCGGCAGGTCGGCGCAGGCCGCGCCGATGCTCATCAGGTCGTCGTTGGACAGCGCGTCGACGACGGCGAAGTTGCAGCCCTCGGCCTGCAGCGCGGCAAAGCGCTCGCGCACCGCCGCCTCACCCTTAAGCACCGTCGAATACTCGGCGAGGCCGACCTTGCCCTTGACCTGCGCCTGCAGCACGCGAACCAGGCTGGCATCGTTCATCGGCGTCAGCGGATGGTTGCGCATTCCCGACTCCGACAGCAGTTGATCGCCGGCAAAGAGGTAGCCCTTGTAGATCGTCCGGTTGTTGGCCGGGAACGCCGGGCAGGCAATTGTGAACTTGCTGCCCAGCGCATCCATCAGCGCTTCGGCGACCGGGCCGATATTGCCCTTGGCGGTCGAGTCGAAAGTCGAACAGTATTTGAAGTAGGCCTGCTTGCAGCCGGCCTGCTGCAGCCAGCGAAGCGCCGCGAGCGATTCTTCGATGGCCTCGGCGGCCGGCGTCGTTCGCGATTTGAGCGCGATGACCACCGCGTCAATGTCGTCGCCGATCGGTTCCTGCGGCACGCCGATCATTTGCACCGTCCGCATGCCGGCCTTGACCAGCATACCGGCCAAGTCGGTCCCTCCGGTGAAATCGTCAGCGATGCAACCTAGCAGCACAGTCATTACCTACTCCTTTTCAGCACATTAATGTTCAGATCATTTGAACGGCTCTCCGCCTGAAGAGCGAGCCCGCCCCGACTACAGACATCCGATATGTTATATCGCGCCGTGGCATACTATTTATTTTTCACCGCGAAGACAAGTCAACCGTCAATCTGCGGCGCTGCCGAGTCGACATCAGAATCCCCCGGCAAGGCCGGGGGCGTAGCTCACCGGGCGGGCCGCCCTATTTCTTCGCTGGCAGCGAGATTCCCGGGAACATTTTGATCACCGCCGAATCGTCCTCGAGCCCGTGGCCTGCCGCCGACGCTTGCAGGTACATCTGGTGCGCGGTCGCCGAAAGCGGCAACGGGAAAACGTTCTTCTTGGCGTAGTCGAGGACGATGCCGAGGTCCTTGATGAAGATATTGACCGCCGACAAGGGCGTGTAGTCGGCGGCCAGGATGTGCGGCACACGGTTCTCGAACATCCACGAGTTGCCGGCGCTGTGGGTGATCACCTCATAGACCTGCGCGGGGTCGGCGCCGGCACGGATCGCCAGCGCCATCGCCTCGCCGGCGGCGGCGATATGCACGCCGGCCAGCAACTGGTTGACCATCTTGACCACCGAGCCCGGACCGACTTCGTCGCCAAGCTTGTAGATCTTGCCGGCGATCGCTTCGAGAACCGGCTGGCACTTGGCGTAGGCAGCGGGAGATCCCGACGACATGATCGTCATCTCACCGCTCGCGGCCTTCGCCGCGCCGCCCGAGATCGGTCCGTCGATCATCAGCAGACCAGCGTCGGCCAGGCGCTTGCCCAACGCCTTGGCGAACTCGGGCGAGACCGTCGCGCTGGCGATCACCACCGAGCCTGGCTTCAAGTGCGCCGCGGCGCCGCTGTCACCATTAGCGCCAAAGAGCACCGCTTCGGTCTGTTCGGCATTGACCACCACCGTAATCAGCACGTCGACGAGCTTGGCCATCGCCGCCAGCGACTCGCCGGCATGACCGCCGGCGTCGACGACTTTCTGCACCGCTTCCGGCCGCAGATCGAAGGCGTGCACTTCGAAGCCCTCGCGCACCAGCGACAGCGCAACGCCCATCCCCATCGCGCCGAGACCGACGACGCCGACCGGCATCTTCACTTGCGTATTCATGCTCAATTCTCCACTTGATTTGACGAAATTATCGGGCGTAGACCAGGTCGCGCAGGAACAGCGACACTTGCGGCACGTAGGTGATGATCAGCAAGCAGCACAGCACGCACAGCACGAAGGGAATCAGTTCGCGAATAATCTTGTCGAGCGAGATCTTGGCGACCGTGCACGCGGCGAACAGATTGACGCCGAACGGCGGGGTGATCATGCCGAGCGCCAGATTGACGACCATGATCGTGCCGAAATGCACCGGGTCGATGCCGAACTTGACCGCCACCGGTGCCAGGATCGGCGCCAGCACGATGATCGACGCCGAGGTTTCGATGAACATGCCGATGATGAACAAGGCCGCATTGACGCCGAGCAGGAACATCGCCGGCGAGGTGAGGTTGGCCTTGAGGAAGTCGCCGATCGCTTCGGGAACGCCGGCGCGCGTGATCAGGAAGCTGAAGAGGCCCGCGTTGGCGATGATGAACATGATCACCGCCGACGAAATCACCGACTTCCTGAAGATCGGGTAGAGGTCGGAGAACTTGATTTCCTTGTAGATGAACAGCCCGACGATCAGCGCGTAGAACACCGCGACGACGGCCGCTTCGGTCGGCGTAAAAATGCCGCCGTAGATGCCGCCGAGGATGATCACCGGCATCATCAGCGCCAGCGCCGCTTCCTTGGTGGCATGGCCGAAGGTCATGCGGCCGATGTGGTCGTTCTTGCCGTAACCCTTGTATTTCGACCAGCACCAGACGAAGAACATCAGCCCGCCGCCGATCAGCAGGCCGGGGCCGAAACCGGCAATGAACAACTCGCCGATCGAGACCTCAGCCGAAACGCCGTAAAGGATCATCGGGATCGACGGCGGGATGATCACGCCGAGTTCAGCGGAGGTCGCCTGCAAGGCCGCCGCGAAGTTGGTCGGATAGCCGTGACGGATCAGCGCCGGGATCAGGATCGCGCCGATCGCGAAGGTCGTCGCGACGCTCGACCCGGAAACTGCGGCGAAGATCATGCAGGTCATCACGCAGGTCATCGCCAGACCGCCCTGCAGGCCGCCGACGATCGACTTGGCGAAATTGACCAGGCGATTGGAGATGCCGCCGACTTCCATCAGGTTGCCGGCGAGGATGAAGAACGGGATCGCGCCGAGCGCGAACTTGTCAATCGCCGAGAACATTTCCTTGGGCGCGACGAGCATCGGGATACTTGAAAAGAAGTGGATCCCGGTCACGCTGGCAAGACCGATCGAAATGGCGATCGGCACGCTGAACGCGAAAAAGATCACCATTGAAGCAAACATTGCTGAGGGCATTACGGCTCCTGACTCGTATCGGTGTTTGGATTACTGCTGCGCGTCGAGTTCGGCGATGCGCGGATCGAGGAAATTGGCGATCACCGCGATGATGCCGAAGATCGCGCCGACCGGCAGCGCCGCATAGCCGACGCTCATCGGCAAAAACTCGAGCGCGCCGATCTCCTGAAAGCGCGTGCGCCAGGCAATGTCGGCGCCATACCACACCAGCACCGCCAGATAGATCACGGTGACCAGGGTAATCAGGAAATGCAGTGGGCGCTGAAAGCGGCCGCTCTTGCGGAACATCAGATCGACTGAAACCTGGGCGCCCTCGCGGAAGGCAACGACGACTCCGAACATCACCATCCAGATGATGTCGAGGCGGATCAGAATTTCGCTCCAGGTCGACGGCTCATTGAAGATGAAGCGGGTCAATACCTGAAACATCCCGAGCAGCGCGGCAATGCCCAGCATCACGCAGGCAGCGTGAATGATGAACGACGTCAGCCGCTGCTCAAAGGCAAGAAATAGAGTCTTCATGGGTTTACACCGGGTCGCTGCCAAACCGCTGACACCGACCCGGTCCTTTCAGAAAGTTGCGATGACCGGCTTACTTGACGTCCTGGATCTTCTTGATGTTGGCTTCGCCGTAGTCCTTGTTGTATTGGACGTAGGCCGAAGCGGTAGCCTTCTGGAACAGCGAGAGGTCGACCTTGTTGACCAAGGTGCCGGCCTTCTCGATCACGGCGATGCCGTTGGCTTCGTCGTCATTGACTTTCTTGCGGTTGGCAACCAGCGCGATCTTGGCGGCTTCCTGGAACGACGCCTTGTCCGCTGCGCTGAGCTTGTCCCACAGGCCCTTGTTGAGGATCAACAGCGCCGGCGAATAGACGTGGCTGGTCAGCGACAGGTACTTCTGCACCGTGTAGAGCTTGTTGGCGAGGATCACCGGAATCGGATTTTCCTGACCATCGACGGTTCCTGTCTGCAACGCGGTGAACACTTCGTTCATATTCATCGGCGTCGGCAGCGCGCCCATCGCCTTGAAGGCTTCCATGTGCACCTTGTTTTCCATGGTGCGGATCTTCATTCCCTTGAGATCTTCGGGAGTCACGATCGGCTTCTTGCTGTTGGTGACGTGGCGGAAACCGTTCTCCATCCAGCTGATCGCGACCAGCCCCTTGGCCGGGAACTTGGCCAGGATGTCCTGCCCGATCGGGCCGTCGAGCACCTTGCGCGCGTGAGCGTAGTCGCGGAACAGGAAGGGGATATCGACGATGCGCGTTTCAGCGACGAAATTGCCGACCGGGCCGGTCGAGGTAATGATCAGATCCTGAGTTCCGAGTTGCACGGCTTCGAGCATTTCACGCTCGCCGCCCAAAGCGCCAGCCGGAAAGTATTGCAGCTTGTAACGGCCGTTGGTGCGCTTGGCGATTTCGTCGCCAAAGGTCGTCATTGCGATCCCGTAGTGCGAGTCGATGGTGTTAGTCCAACCTACTTTGAGAACGGTCTGTGCGTTTGCTGCGAGGGAAATGCTGAAACCAAGTACTGCGACCAGATGTGCTGCAAGTCGTGACACTTTCATTTGTATCTCCTCACTCGGAAAAAGGCACCTGCTACAGACCTCCCGGCAAATGCCGGATTTTCCTGGCAGGCACCAAAACTTGATGTTGCTTTCATTCAACGACAGGCCCAACGACCTACCGCTCGTACTGTCCCCAGGGCACTGAGGTCAGTGACGCCATATTGCACCGCCTACCCATAGCTGTCACACAAAGTTACATTACGCTTTATAGTCATCACACAAATCATACAAACGACGACATGGACGAAAGTAAATCACAAAAGCTGTATGATTACAATACGTCTCAATTAAATCGTTTTGGAGCCCAAATGGCCGCTGATCCGGAGTTGAAAATCGAACGTTTGGCCCTTGCCGGGACACTGACCGACCGCGTCTGCGGCGCACTGACTGAACTGGTCAGCGGTGACGATTTCCCCCCGGGATCGCGTCTACCGTCGGAGACAAAGATGGCCAGCCGCTTCGGCGTCAGCCGTACGGTGATCCGCGAAGCGGTTTCTCGCCTCAAGTCCGAAGGTCTGGTCGAGTCGCGCCAGGGCAGCGGCGTTTTTGTTCGCGAACTGAATATGGACTCGCCGTTTCGCATCGATCCGAGCATCATGGAATCGGTTCAGTCGGTTCTGCAGGTCGTTGAATTGCGCCAAGTGCTCGAAGGCGAGATCGCCGCGCTGGCGGCAAAGCGTCGCAACGTCGCGCAGTTGGGTGCCATCAGGCAAGCGCTCAAACAGATCGACAGCGATGTCAGCGCCGGTGGCGATGGCGTTGATGCCGACATCGCTTTCCATCGCAGCATCGCCGAAGCGACCGGCAACCCGCATTTTCTGGCGCTGGTCCAGTTTCTGTTCAATTTTCTGCGTAGCGCAACGCAGACCACGCGCAGCATCGAAGCCACCCGTGCGACGCTGGCGCAGCAGGTCAAGGACGAACACCTTAGCATCGTCGAGGCGATTTCGCGGCGCGACACCGAAGCGGCGCGCGCCGCCGCCCGCCTGCATATGGAACGAGCCTCACGGCGCCTGGGCGCGAGCGACGTCAAGTCATTGCTGAACGCGGGTGTCGACAGCGCGTTGAACTCGCCCACAACCTAAGCGGCGCCCGCAAGACCTCGGCATCAGCTTTTCAAAGACGCCAAAATCTCGCGGCGCATATCGGCGATATCGCGTTCCGGCGTGACCTGAACACCCTCGCACTTGCCGTCCCGGGCACAACGAGAACTGCGCGGACAAATGATCTGCGCGCCGTTGGCCAAGGATTCCTTGACCCATTCGATGTTGAGCACATTGGCGACCGCGCTGATCGAATCTGCTTCCGCCTTGGGTATTTTGGCGTTACCGCCGCGCCGCTGGCACTCATCGGCAATGCGATTAACGACCTGACTGGCATCGACGCCATTGGCCTCGAGCGCCGGAACCAGATCGATGCCGACCGAAAGCACGTGCCGATTACCAGCCATGTCTTGCGTACGCAATGAATGGCAGCAATAAAGCAGCCAGCGATCATCGTCGCGCAATACCGAGATCTGCGACCCCGCTTTCGCTTTGCTGTCGCGCAGCAGACGAAACACCGCCCAGTTGGGACACGGGTCGGACGCCTGCGCCATGTTGCCCCAAGGCAACGGGATACCGTTGCCGCGATAGACCGCGCGCAGCAGGCCAGGCGGATAGGCATCGAAAAAGTGCCAATACGGATACGGCGAGACCTTGGTCATTCGGCGCATGATCACCGCTGGGGTCAGCTCGAGTTTCGCACCCATTTCGACGCGGTAGCGCTCGCGCGTCAGCAGCCTGCGAAACGGCTGCTTGGGACACAGCAGCGCGCCGGCGAAGAAGCTGCACTCGAAATCGCGCCACGCGTTGAGGACGTCGCGCGGATCCATTCCGGCGACGTGACCTCTCGCTTCGAGGCCAGCGCCCGTTTCCCCGCCGCTGGCGATCGACTTCATCCCATCGCCATGATGCAGGACCTTGTGCGCGAGATGCGTCGCCAGATCGAATTTGAGGCGCGCGGGCTCGGCCTGCAGTGCCTTGTTGAGATACACGACCCCGGGCGGTTCGTAGAACGAGCGCAGCATGCTGCGCAGCTCGCGCCCCTGGCACAGCGTCACGACGGGCTTGCGCTCGAACCAGCGCAATTCGAGTCCATGGGTTTTGCAGAGCGCGGTAATGTCACTGACGGACAACGGAAAAGCGCGCTTGCCAACTTCCTCGGCGGCTTTTTCCAGATCGGGAAACTCGTTGCGCGAGCTTTCCTGATAGGAGCGGATCAGCAGTTGTGCGAACTGACGGCCTGACGTGCCGGTCTGCGCCAGCAATTCCGGAATCGCCGCCTTGAGCAACTCTTTGGAAAACAGGAACGCCGGTTCCAGCGGAGCCCGGGCGGCCCCGCCGCTGGCGGGTGCCGTTGTAACCGGCGTGACTGCCGCATTCTGATCTGAAAACCAGGCCAAGCTGCGCTGGAAGACCTTGGCCAGCAGCATCATCACCTGCTCGGCAGGAACGCGGCGTCCGCTTTCGATCATGCTCAGATAGGACACTGACGGCGCCGCCTGAGCATCGATCTGGATGCACCGCTGCGACAACTCTTCAAGAGTCATGTGGTTTTGCTTGCGCAAGGCACGCAATTTCGCACCAAGAAAGTGGCTGTTCCGGCCGCTATTTGCCATCGCCGCTCCAGTGAAATCGTGCTTGTGAAAAGCCCTTACACCCGGTTTGTGAAGTTTACATTGTGAAATTTCTATTAGTAAAATTTTCAAACCAGTGCGTCTAGGATAGCTCAACGGTCTCTTGCGATCAAAACCACCAAGCCCAGATCAACAGTTTTCTGCAGCACCGTCTGACTGAAGCGGACTTTATACCATTTCAATCAGCGTTCAATTGACCACCAACCGAAAGGAGAGCAATCATGCAAACTCATTTTGAGCGTAGAACCGGAACCGATCGTCGCGGCGCCAATCGGTCTGCGGGAACCGAGTGGCGATGGTACGAGACCTCACTGGGCACCTCGGCCGGCGGCGAATACGACCCTTACGACCCCTATTGGGAGCCCGTGATCGGCCAGGATGACGATTGACAGACCGGTGGCGGCCGTCGGCGAGCGGCCGCCACCGCGATATCACGAAGTCACCGCGCCACCGCGGCGCATCGTCAGCCACGGATCAAGAAGCACCAAAAAAAGCGCCTGCCGGAGAAATCCGCGGCAGGCGCTGGTCCGAAAGAACTGCCGCTTAGCGGCAGACCCTATCGTCAGGCGGCGTCGATGATCGCATTGAGCGTCGCGCTCGGACGCATCGCTGCGGCGCACTTGACCGGATCAGGAAGGTAGTAACCGCCCAGATCCACTGGCTTGCCTTGGGCAGCGATCAACTCCTCGTTGATCTTGGCCTCGTTCTCCTGCAACTGCTTGGCGACCTTGGCGAACCTAGCCTGCAGTTCGGCATCCTTGGTTTGCGCGGCCAAAGCTTCCGCCCAATAGAGCGCCAGGTAGAAGTGGCTACCCCGGTTGTCGATCTCTCCCACCTTGCGCGCCGGCGACTTGTTGTTGTCGAGGAACTTGGCAATCGCCAGGTCAAGCGCTTCAGCCAAAACCTGAGCCTTGGCGTTCTTGAAGTTCTGCGCCAGATGTTCGAGAGAAGCACCGAGCGCGGAAAACTCGCCGAGCGAATCCCAACGCAGATACCCTTCCTTGACGAACTGCTGAACGTGCTTCGGCGCCGAACCGCCGGCACCGGTTTCGAACAGGCCACCGCCGGCGAGCAAGGGAACGATCGACAGCATCTTGGCGCTGGTGCCAAGCTCAAGGATCGGGAACAAGTCGGTGTGATAGTCGCGCAGCACGTTGCCGGTCACCGAAATGGTGTCCTTGCCCTGACGGATGCGCTCGAAGCAGTACTTGATCCCGGCCACCGGATCCATGATCTTGATCTCGAGACCGGAAGTGTCATGGTTCTTGAGGTATTTCTCGACCTTAGCGATCACGTTGGCATCGTGCGCACGGTTCTTGTCGAGGAAGAAGACGGCCGGAGTACTGGTCAGACGCGCCCGGGTCACCGCCAACTTGACCCAGTCCTGAATCGGAATGTCCTTGACGCGCGACATGCGCCAGATGTCGCCCTCTTCGACCTGGTGCTCCATCAACGTCTTGCCGTCGGCACCGACCACGCGCACCGTGCCGTCGTTGGGGATGATGAAGGTGGTCGGATGCGAGCCGTACTCCTCGGCTTTCTGCGCCATCAGACCGACGTTCGGGACCGTCCCCATGGTCGCCGGATTGAGCGCACCATTCTTCTGGCAGTCCTCGACGACGGCCTGGTACATCGGACCGTAGCAGCGGTCCGGAACCATCGCCAGCGTATCCTGCAGCTTGCCTTCCTTGTTCCACATCTTGCCCGAATCACGGATCACGACCGGCATCGAGGCATCGACGATCACGTCGTTAGGAACATTGAGGTTGGTGATTCCCTTGTCCGAGTCGACCATCGCAATCGCCGGACGCTTGGCGTATTCAGCCTGGATGTCGGCTTCGATTTCGGCTTGCTTGGCGGCCGGCAGCGACTTGATCTTGTTGTACAGATCGCCGATGCCCATGTTCGGGTTCACCCCCAGTTGCTTGAAGGTGTCGGCATGTTTGTCGAAGACGTCCTTGAAAAAGACCCAAACCGCATGACCGAACATGACCGGGTCGGAGACCTTCATCATCGTCGCCTTGAGGTGCAGCGAGAGCAGCAGGTCGTTTTTCTTGGCTTCTTCGATCTGCTCGGCGTAGAACCTGCGCAGCGCGTTCTTGCTCATAAACGTGGCGTCGAGGATTTCGCCCTTGGCTGCGGTCAGCTTGTCTTTGAGCACCTTGATCGAACCATCGTTGGCGGTGAGTTCGATCTTGAAAGCGCCACCGTTTTCCATGACGATCGATTGCTCATTGCCGTAAAAATCGCCGGTCGACATGCTGGCAATTTTCGTTTTGGAGCCGGGCGCCCAGGCGCCCAGCTTGTGCGGATTTTTCTTGGCGAAGTTCTTGACCGAAAGCGGCGCGCGGCGGTCGGAGTTGCCTTCGCGCAGGACCGGATTTACCGCTGAACCCAGACACTTTGAATAGCGCGCCTGGATTTCCTTTTCTTCTTCGCTCTTCGGCTCTTCCGGGTAATCGGGCAGCTTGAAGCCCTTGGCCTGCAGTTCCTTGATGACCTCTTTGAGCTGCGGCACCGAAGCGCTGACGTTCGGCAGCTTGATGATGTTGGCTTCCGGCAGCAAGGTCAGTTCGCCGAGCTTGGTCAGATTGTCGGAAATTCGCTGCGCTTCGCTCAAATACTCGGGGAAGGCCGCACGGACGCGGCCGGAGAGCGAAATATCGCTGGTTTCGATTTCGACACCGGTGCCCTTGGTGAACGCCTGAACGATAGGTAGGAAGGAATATGTTGCAAGAGCCGGCGCCTCATCGATCTGAGTCCAGACAATTTTCGACGTTGTCATACAATCTCCTGGTTTAAGAAATAGCTAAAAATCAGCGCAGAAAATAATCTGCGAATGCAGTCGTTGCAAACAACACAACCCAAATAAAACGCTCAGCTGTCGTGCGCTTCGCTGTCAAGCCGCGGCGACAGGCCGGGCAAATCCTTGCCTGACATAGCCCGCAATGAATCGCTCGCCAGGAGTCGACTCACGCCAACAAATTTACGCCGCACCAAAAGCGCTGCCACAAGCTTACTACACCCTGGCACCACAAATTCCCATCAAACACAGCCCGTGAATGGCGAACTTCATTTGGCGCCCCAGGCATCCAGCGCCACATTCTCACGGGGTTTTGAGCTGACCGCAAACAATCTATATTCACAAGCTTGTTCGATTTTGGAAGCACCCTGGCTGCGATTTTCGGCCAGCCCCCAAACGACAGGCAAAAAAAAACCTTGCCCATCAGGCAAGGTTTTCTTGGCAGCCAAGCTGAATTACTTGAGCTTGGTTTCCTTGTACGCAACATGCTTGCGAGCCACGGGATCATACTTCTTGATCTCCATTTTTTCAGGCATGGTCTTCTTGTTCTTGGTCGTCGTGTAGAAATGGCCGGTACCGGCGCTCGACTCGAGTTTGATCTTTTCACGCATGGCAAAATTCCTTATCAGAGCTCGCCGCGGGCGCGCAGGTCAGCGAGCACGACGTCGATACCATTCTTGTCGATGGTGCGCAGACCGGCGCTGGAGACGCGCAGGCGCACCCAGTGGTTTTCGCTTTCAACCCAAAAACGACGGTACTGCAGATTCGGGAGGAAGCGGCGCTTCGTTCTATTGTTGGCATGGGAAACATTGTTCCCAGACATCGGGCCTTTACCCGTTACTTGGCAGACACGCGCCATGATTGTTGCTCCAGTTGATCTTGGGAAGAAAGCCGGCGATTTTAGCCTAAACTGCCGGCAGAGTTCAAGCTATTTTTTTGATTTACCTTATAGCAAGCCACGTTCGGCGAACGACAAGGGCTGACATTGCCCGGCCACAATGAAGTGATCGACTACCCGAACATCAACCAAAGCCAGAGCCTGTTTGAGTTCCCGGGTCAGCGACTGATCGGCTGACGACGGCTCGGAAACGCCGGAAGGATGGTTGTGCGCAAGAACAACGGCCGCAGCATTATGCCACAAAGCCTGCTTGACGACCTCCCTGGGGTAAACGCTGGTTTGCGTCAATGAGCCACGAAATAGCTCTTCGGCGACAATCAGGCGGTTTTGGGCATCGAGCCACAGCGCAAAAAACACCTCATGCGCAAGACCGGAAAGATGCAGCTTCAGATAGTCGCGAACGGCGCCCGGCGTCGCGAAGACATCGCCCTCTTTCATCTCCTCGCCGAGGGCGCGGCGCGACATTTCGAGAACCGCCTGCAGCTGGGCGAATTTAGCCGGCCCCATCCCCGGAATGCTCGAAAACTCGACCTCGGACGCAGCGAACAGTCGGTTGAGGCTGCCAAAATGGCCGATCAACTCACGCGCCAGATCGACCGCACTCTTTCCCTTGAGCCCCACGCGCAGAAAAATCGCCAGCAGTTCGGCGTCGGAAAGCACTGCGGCGCCCAGCGCCAGCAAGCGTTCGCGCGGGCGTTCAGTCTTCGGCCAGTCGCTAATAGCCATGGCGCAATCTCGGTTAGAATGTCCCGTTCGACATTTTAACGGCGATCGGCTTATTCGTATGGAATTAACTGGAAAACGCATTGCACTCGGCGTGACCGGCGGCATCGCCGCCTACAAGGCTGCCGAGCTCGTCCGCCTGCTGATCAAGCAGGGTGCAACCGTGCAAGTGGTGATGACCGACGCCGCCACTCACTTCGTCACCCCGGTCACTTTCCAGGCCCTTTCGGGAAAGCCCGTATTTACCGATCTGTGGACCCCTTGCGTCGCCAACAACATGGCGCACATCGACCTCTCGCGCGAGGCCGACGCCTTGCTCATCGCGCCGGCCAGCGCCGACTTTGTCGCCAAGCTGGCGAACGGGCTGGCCGACGACCTGCTCAGTACACTGACGCTGGCGCGCAGTTGCCCGCTGCTGGTCGCTCCGGCGATGAACCTGCAGATGTGGACAAACCCGGCGACGCAACGCAATATCGCTACGCTGCTTGGCGATGGCGTCGCCATTCTCGGCCCGGCCAGCGGCGACCAGGCCTGCGGCGAGATCGGCCTGGGCCGCATGATCGAAGCCGAAGAAATCGTCGCCGACCTGATCGCTTTCTTCCAGCCCAAAGTGCTCGCCGGCAAGAAGCTGCTGCTCACCGCCGGCCCGACCTTCGAGGCCATCGACCCGGTGCGCGGCATCACCAACCTGTCGAGCGGCAAGATGGGCTTTGCGCTCGCGCGCGCAGCGCAGGAAGCCGGCGCGCAAGTCACGCTCGTCTGCGGCCCGGTCAGCCAACCGACGCCGCGCGGGATCACGCGCATCGACGTCATCAGCGCGCTCGAAATGCACGCAGCGGTGATGCGCCACGCGGCCACTCAGGACGTCTTCATCGGCGTCGCGGCGGTCGCCGACTACCGCCCCAGCACCGCCGCCGAACACAAGATCAAGAAGGACGGCCAGAGCGCCCCGGCCATCGAACTCATTCAGAATCCGGACATCCTGGCCGAAGTCGCGGCGCTGCCGACGCCGCCGCTGTGCGTCGGCTTTGCCGCCGAAACCCGCAACCTCGCCGAATACGCGCAAAAAAAACGCATCGCCAAGAAGATTCCGTTGATCGTCGGCAACCTGATCGAGCACGGTTTTGGCGGCGACGACAACACGCTGATCCTGTTCGACGAGAACGGCCAGTTACCGCTGACGCCGGCACCGAAGCTTGAACTGGCGCGCCAACTGATGGCGCGCATCGCCACCCTGCTGGAGAACCGCTAATGCACCGCATCGAAGTCCGCCTGCTCGACCCCCGCCTGGCGGACAACCCACCGCACTACGCCACCCCCGGCTCCGCCGGTCTCGACTTGCGCGCCTGCATCGACGCGCCGCTGACGATCAATCCGGGCGACACCGTGCTGATTCCGACCGGAATCGCCATTCACCTCGCCGACCCCGGCCTGGCGGCGATGATCCTGCCGCGCTCCGGGCTCGGTCACAAGCACGGCATCGTGCTCGGCAACCTGGTCGGCCTGATCGACTCCGATTATCAAGGCCAAATCATGGTATCGACCTGGAATCGGGGACAAGAGAGCTTCACGCTCAACCCGCTCGACCGTCTGGCGCAACTTGTCGTCGTTCCGGTCCTGCAGGTCGCTTTCAACGTCGTCGACGAGTTTGACGCCAGCACGCGCGGCGACGGCGGTTTCGGCAGCACGGGCAAGTCCTGAGTCAACGCCCAAGTACAGAGACGACCTTGACCGCCCAGCAGACCTTCGACATCGAGACCCGCGGCCGCGGAACGACGCAGATCACTGAACCGGTGTCTACGATCGTTCGCGCAGCGGGAATCGAAACCGGTCTGGCCAACGTTTTCGTGCTGCACACCAGTTGCTCGCTGATCCTGACCGAAAACGCCGATCCTTCGGTTCGCTTTGACCTTGAGACGCTGGCCCGACGCTGGGCGCCCGATGGTGACCCCGCCTATCGGCACTGCGACGAAGGCGACGACGACATGGCGGCGCACGGGCGCAACGTTCTCGCCGGCAGCTCGCTGTGCATCCCGATCCGCCATGGCGAACTGTTGCTCGGAACCTGGCAGGGAATCTATTTGTGGGAACACCGCAGCGCGTCGCACCGCCGGACCATCGTCGTCACCGTGCTCGCTTGATCGACGCGCCCTAATCGCGCAAGCTCACCGCAATCAGCCCGCGCAAGGCGTTGGCCAGATAGATCGCCGACGCGCCGCGCAGGTCGTCGACGCAGAGCACCGCCTCGACCGCGCGCCCCGATTCGAGCAGATGGCGGCGCATCACGCCCGGCAGGAGTCCGCAGACTGGCGGCGGCGTCAACAGCACACCATCGCGCTCGACGAAGACATTGCTGCGCGCCCCCTCGCAGACCTCGCCACGCGTGTTGAGAAAAATCGTATCGAACACCCCGGGGTCTTCGGCCAAAGCCGCCAGCGCGCGCTGGTAGCGGCTACGCGCACTGGTCTTGTGACGCAACAGATAGTCTTCGGCGTCGAGGCGCTCGGCGGCGAGCACCACCGACCAAGGCCCGCGCTCGTCGACCAGCGGCGCCACGCCGATGCGGTACCGACCGTCGTGCGCCAGCGTCAAGCGCACACGCCCTAAGCCGCTTGCCCGGGACGTCGCGCAAGCGGCCAGCGCGACGGCGATCGCCGGCAGATCGCAGACAAAACCGAGCGCCTGCGCCGACGACTGTAGCCGCTGCAGATGCAGCGCGAGAAGCGGATAGCTGCCCTGCTCAAGGCGCAGCGTTTCGATGAGTTCAAAACCGGGATCGAAGCCGGTCAAAAAGCTCGCCTTGAGCAGGCACTCGGCGTATTCGCTTTCGGCAACCGAATCGATCACGATGCCGCTGCCGACGCCGAGGCGAACGCACCGATCGGGCAACACCTCCAGGGTGCGGATCGCCACGTTGAAACGGCAATCGCCGCCCGGCGCCAGCCAGCCTAAGGCTCCCGTATATAGGCCGCGCGGCGCAGACTCAAGTTCGTCGATGCACTGCATGGCGCGTATTTTCGGCGCCCCGGTAATCGATCCGCAGGGAAATAGCGCGCGAAACAGGTCGAAAAGTGTCGCCCCGGGCAAATCGGCGGAAATACTTGACACCATCTGCCACAGCGTCGGGTAGGCTTCGGCGTCGCACAGCGAGTCGACGCTGACCTTGCCCGGCGCTGCCAAGCGCCCCAGATCGTTGCGCAACAGGTCGACGATCATGATGTTCTCGGCGCGCTCTTTGGCCGACGCCAGCAGCGCCGCACGGCTGGCCTTGTCATCAGCCGGCGTGGCGCCGCGCGGCGCGGTACCCTTCATCGGGCGCGTGAGCACGCGACTGCTACTGCGCTCGAAAAACAGCTCAGGAGAAAAAGAAAGGACCGTCTTTTCCGGAACCGAGAGATACGCGCCGTAGCGCACCGGCTGGCGTTTTCGCAGGCGCGAATAGAGCGCCAGCGGATGGCCATAGAGCCGGCCATCGAGTGGAAAGGTCAGGTTGATCTGGTAGCAATCGCCAGCGGCAATCCAGCGCCTGATCTGCTCGACGCAGCGACGATGCTGGCCGGCTGTGAGTCCCGCCGCAAGCTCGGCGAGACCGGCCACCCGCTCGTGCTCGGCCAAGCCACTGACGCGCGAATCGAGAAAGGCAGCCACGCCCTGCGCGTCGAGATGACGCGCCTGGGCAAACACCCAACCGCACAAGCCGGGCGCAGCGTGCTGAGGAACGGAGGACTCAAAACGGGAACCGAGCTCGTAGTCGGCGGCCAGAGCGACCCACTCGCCTTGCGCCGACGCGTCGGCGAAGGCGCAGAACACCGACGTCAGGTCGCCATCGCCATCAAACCGAATCGTTCGCCGATACTCGGACAACACGATGGCACCGCCGCCGTCATCGTCAAACAACGCGAAATCACCGTCCACCGCGGTCAATTTTCAGTCTTCTGAGAAAAGCCCCGGCCCAGGCGGGAAATCGGCCTATTTGCGCTTGAAATAGAACTCAAAGGCCTGGTCGGCCTCGCCGTCCGACAGCAACTGGTTGCCAGTCTGCTTGGCGAAAGCGTGAAAGTCCTTGACCGCCCCCGGATCGGTCGCCAATACGCGCAGCACCTGACCGGACGACATCTCGGACAACGCTTTCTTGGTGCGCAAGATAGGAAGCGGGCAGTTGAGCCCTTTGACATCGAGTTCTCGATCAAACAGCATGATCACTCCCAGAGAAAAGGCCTATTTTAACCGCCACCGTTGCGTTTAAGCTTCTCTTCCTCGGCCTGCAGCTTGCGCAACTCGCGCAAACGCGCATCGACGGCAGACTGCTCGTAAAAGTTGCCATCGGTCGCCTGTTGGGCAAACTGTAATTGCTCGACCGCCTGGCCGAGCTGCCCTTGCAGCATGTAATACTCGGCCTGCGCCCGATGCTGCGCCAGACGCTTGCCCAACGCCGAATAGGTTTTCGCCTGCAGGCCATAGAGCTTGTAATCGGTTGCGCTAAGCTGCAACTGGCTGTCCAGAAAGAGCACGGCCTGATCGTATTGCCGCCCCGCGTAGAGCGACTCGGCGTAGCCATAGACCAGCGACTTGGACTGCGGAAAGCGCTGCAGCGCATCGCGATAAATGCCCTGGGCGCCAGGCAAATCGCCGGCCTTGGTGCGAATCTCGGCCGCCAGATCGGCAATCATCGGCGACGACTCCTTGAGCGCTCTGAGCGCTTCAAACTCACGCTGCGCCGCCTGGGTGTCCTTGGCCCGCATCAAGGCATAGACCAGACCATAGCGGGCGGCGGCCTGCGACGCACTTTTACGCTCACGCACCTGGTTTTCAAAGTCGATGGCTGCTTCGCGCGGTGTGCCCAGCGACGCGCGAAGTTTGGCGCGCACCAGCTGAAAATCGAGGCTGCTGACGACCTGCCGGTAAGGTGAGTCCTGCGCCCGATTCTGCATGTCAGCGATCCGCTCGACGGTCAGCGGGTGCGAACGCAAATAGACCGGCGCATTGTTTTCGTACAGTCGGCCGGCCTTTTGCAGACGCTCGAAGAAATCTCCCATGCTGCGTACGTCAAACCCGGCTTTGTCGAGCGACTGATAGCCCATGCGGTCGGCCTCCCGCTCGAAGTCTCTGGTGTAGGCCAGTTGCGCCTGAACCACGCCGGCCTGCGCCGAAGCAATGGTCGCCGCGGCCGCCGACGAATTGGCACGGGCGGCAAGTACGCCAACGGCCATGGCAATCATGCTCGGGATGGTATTCTGCTTTTCCTTGGCGATCTGGCGTGCCAGATGATTCTGCGTCACGTGCGCGATTTCGTGGGCAATCACTCCGGCCAGTTCAGACTCGGACTGAGCGGTGATGATGGTTCCGGTGTTGACCCCGATAAAGCCGCCGAACATCGCAAAGGCATTGACCGTATTGTCGCGAATGGCAAAAAAAGTGAAATCACCGGTCGGGTTGGCGCTGGCTTCGACCAGCCGACGGCCCAGTCCGTTGAGATAGTCGTTGATTTCCGGATCGTCGACGTAGCTGGGCTCGCGCAGACGAATCTCGTTCATGATGGTCTCGCCGATTCGGCGTTCGACCTGCGGGGAAAGTTCGGCGCGCGCCGACTCCCCAAGATCCGGAAGATCTGCGGCCAGCGCCGGGCAAGTTCCCGCGATGACGGCGGCCACCAACAGCAGGGCGGCGCGGAAAAAGCAGGAGCAGGTACTAGAGAGACGAGAATTCACGATGCGCGGAAAACCATGAGGTTGAAACTCATGCCATGATACCGGAGTCCGCCGGCAAGGGTGTTTCCAGTTGTGGCCCGCAAATACCCGGCGAAAAAAAACCCGCCAGAGGCGGGTTCTTTTAGCGCAGCTGAAAATCAGGCACGCCCAATATTCGATGCTTGCTTGCCCTTAGGACCCTGCGTCACATCAAAAGAAACTTTTTCGCCCTCTTTGAGGGTCTTGAATCCGCCCATGGTGATCGCGGAAAAATGCGCGAAGAGATCTTCGCTGCCGTCATCCGGAGTAATGAAACCGAAACCCTTGGCGTCATTGAACCACTTAACTGTACCTGTTGCCATATTGCTACATCCTTGAAAAGAGACTAGATCCGGGCATCGCCCGACGTGCATGTTTGAAATTCAACTACCGCCTGAATCAAAACATGGACCCTTTGTACGCTAGTTGCGACCGATGCGTCAAGCATTTTTTTTTCGGCGTCTCAACGTAGTGTCGTTTATCTGTAAAAAGCCGCAAACGCCACGGTTTTGCACATTCAAAAAGACTGGTTAGAATTGAAGCATGGCTAAACAGTACCAGGACGGCTCGGTAATCGAAGCCAAACACAGCAAGCTGGCGCCACCGCGGCTTTACACGGTGCTGCTGCTCAACGACGACTTTACCCCGATGGAGTTTGTGGTCCTCGTGCTGCAGAGATTTTTTTCCATGAACCGAGAACAAGCGACGCAAATCATGCTCAAAGTGCACGTGGAAGGGCGAGGAGTGTGCGGAATCTATCCGCGCGACGTCGCCGCCACCAAGGTCGAGCAGGTCGCGGCCTTCGCACGGGACAACCAGCATCCGCTGGCGTGCGTAATGGAGGAGAATTGAATGATTGCGCAGGAACTTGAAGTCAGCTTGCACATGGCCTTTGTCGAAGCGCGGCAAAAACGCCATGAATTCATCACCGTCGAGCATCTTCTGCTGGCCTTGCTCGACAACCCGTCGGCGGCCGAGACCTTGCGCGCATGCGGCGGAAACATCGAGCAACTGCGCCGCGACCTGACCAAATTCATCGTCGAGCACACGCCGACCATTGACGGCGAGGAAGACATCGACACCCAGCCGACGCTCGGTTTTCAGCGTGTTATCCAACGCGCCATCCTGCACGTTCAGTCGTCAGGCAAGAAGGAGGTCAACGGCGCCAATGTGCTGGTCGCCATTTTTGGCGAGAAGGACTCGCACGCAGTCTATTACCTGCAAAAACAGGGAATCTCGCGGCTCGACGTGGTTAATTTCATTTCCCATGGCATCAGCAAGGTCCCGCAGGGAGCGGCGCGTAGCGAAAGCAGTGTGGAAACCGAAGGCGAGGTGCAAACCGCGGCTGGGCCGCTGGAAAGCTACACGATCAATCTCAACAACCTGGCGCTGCAGGGCAAGATAGATCCGCTCATTGGTCGCGGGCCTGAACTTGAGCGTGTGATCCAGACGCTTTGCCGTCGTCGCAAAAATAATCCTTTGCTGGTCGGCGAAGCCGGGGTTGGCAAGACCGCCATTGCCGAAGGTCTTGCCCGTCGGATCGTAGAGAACAACGTTCCGGAGATTCTCGACAAGGCCTGCGTCTACGCGTTGGACATGGGCGCGCTGCTGGCCGGAACGAAATACCGCGGCGACTTCGAGCAGCGGCTCAAGGGCGTTTTGAAGCAACTCTCCGAAAACCCGCAGGCGATTCTGTTCATCGACGAAATTCATACGTTGATTGGCGCCGGCTCGGCGTCGGGGGGCACGCTCGACGCGTCGAACCTGCTCAAGCCCGCGCTTTCCAACGGCCAGCTCAAGTGCATCGGGGCAACCACTTATACCGAGTATCGCGGAATCTTCGAGAAAGATCACGCGCTGTCGCGTCGTTTCCAAAAGGTTGACGTGAGCGAACCCTCGGTCGCCGAAGCCATTGAAATCCTCAAGGGGCTGAAGACCCGTTTCGAGTCGCACCACGGAATCAAATACTCGGCAGCGGCGCTAACCTCGGCCGTCGAGCTTTCGGTGCGCTTCATTCCCGACCGTCACCTGCCGGACAAGGCGATCGACGTCATCGACGAAGCCGGTGCAGCGCAGCGCATCCTGCCCAAATCGCGGCAGAAGAAATTGATCGGCAAGCAGGACATCGAAGAAATCGTCGCCAAAATCGCGCGTATCCCGTCGACGCACGTTTCATCAGATGACCGGAGCGCGCTCAAGAATCTCGACCGCGACCTCAAAGCAGTCGTTTTCGGACAGGAAACGGCGATCGACGCGCTGGCCAAAGCGATCAAGATGTCGCGTTCTGGCCTCGGCAATCCGGCCAAGCCGATCGGCAGCTTCCTTTTTTCCGGACCGACCGGCGTCGGCAAGACCGAAGTCGCGCGGCAACTCGCCTATTGCCTGGGCAACGAGCTGATTCGCTTCGACATGTCCGAATACATGGAGCGCCACGCGGTCTCGCGGTTGATCGGCGCGCCGCCAGGCTATGTCGGTTTCGATCAGGGCGGGCAATTGACCGAAGCGGTGACCAAGAAACCCTATTGCGTGCTGCTGCTCGACGAAATCGAAAAGGCGCACCCGGACATTTACAACATCCTGCTGCAGGTCATGGATCACGGCACGCTGACCGACAACAACGGTCGCAAGGCCGATTTCCGCAACGCGCTGATCATCATGACGACCAACGCCGGCCAGGAGTCGATTCAAAAGTCGAGTATGGGCTTCACCAACGCCAAGCAGCCGGGCGACGAGATGGTCGAAATCAAGCGATTGTTCACTCCCGAGTTTCGCAATCGTCTCGACGCGACGATTTCGTTCAAGGCGCTCGACCACGAGGTTATCCTGCGCGTGGTCGACAAGTTCCTGATGCAACTGGAAGAGCAGTTGCACGAAAAGAAGGTCGAAGCGACCTTCACTGAGGCACTCAAGGCCCACTTGGCCAGCAATGGCTTCGACCCGCTGATGGGCGCTCGACCGATGGCCCGTCTGATTCAGGACACCATCCGTTCGGCGCTCGCTGACGAATTGCTGTTCGGCAAGCTCGCGAACGGCGGCCATGTCACCGTCGATATCGGAGAAGACGGCAAGGCAAAGTTGGTCTTTGCCGAAGAGGCGGCCGAAATCGCCTAGGGTCGGCCCGCCCACCATACGGCCATGCCTTGCGGCATGGCCGTTCAGCGCAAGGGATGCGACAAGCTTGAAAATGCGACAATAGCCGCTCTTGTCGTATCCAGGATCTTCCATGCAACACTTTGCCAGTGACAACTACGCGGGCATCTGCCCCGAAGCGCTTGACGCCCTACTTGCGGCCAATGCCGGGCACGCGCCGGCCTACGGCGACGACGAATGGACGCGACGGGTTTCGGATCGTCTGCGAGAGGTATTCGCCGCCGACTGCGACATCTACTTCGTATTCAACGGCACCGCCGCCAACTCGCTGGCGCTGGCATCGCTCTGCCAGAGCTACCATGGCGTCATTTGCCACGAACTGGCGCACGTAGAAACCGACGAATGCGGCGGCCCCGAGTTCTTCTCGAACGGCTCCAAGCTGCTTCCGGCCAAAGGGGAAAACGGCAAACTCACGCCGCAGACGGTACTCGAAGTGATCACTAGACGCAGCGACATTCACTACCCGAAACCGCGCGTCGTCACGCTGACTCAGGCAACCGAGTTGGGCACCCTCTATCGCCCGGACGAAATCGCCGCCATCGCCGAACTGGCACACCAGAACGGACTTCGCGTGCACATGGATGGCGCGCGCTTTGCCAATGCCGTCGCCGCACAGGGCATCGCTCCGGGCGATCTCACCTGGCGCGCCGGCGTCGATGTGCTGTGCTTCGGCGGCACCAAGATGGGCTTGCCGGTCGGCGAGGCGGTGGTCTTCTTCGACCGTTCGCTAGCACAGGACTTCGCCTGGCGCTGCAAACAGGCTGGACAACTGGCCTCCAAGATGCGCTTTCTCTCGGCCCCCTGGCTCGGCATGTTGGAAGGCGATGCCTGGCTGCACCGCGCCGGCCACGCCAACGCCATGGCCCAGCGGCTGGCTGCCGGGCTAGCGTCGATTCCGGGCGCCAGCCTGCTGTTTCCGGTCGAGGCCAACGGCGTTTTCGTGACCCTGCCGGCGGCGGTTCAGGAAGGACTGCGCGCGCTCGGCTGGCGTTTTTACACCTTCATTGGCGCCGGCGGCGCCCGCTTCATGTGCGCCTGGGACACTCACCCGGATCGCGTCGACGCGCTGCTTGCCGACCTGCGCGCGCTTTCGGCCTAAACAGGCTTTATTACCGTAGCGACGTTTTCATCAGCCGATCTCTATTCCGCATTACGGAACGAAGGTCGCAAAACGATGATTTATTGTAATTTTATTTATTCTTATATCTTATATAAGACACTTGTTTCCGTGAAACTTTCGCTCTATAATTTCCTGCATCAACCGTCTCAAAAAATGATGCCGTTATAAATCGGCGGCTTGATTTTCCCGAATTGTGGTCATCCCCAACTACTTATGCGAGGTCAATCATGAGCACACGTGAGCAACAAATCGCCGAACTTGAAAATGACTGGGCTAAAAGTCCGCGCTGGAAGGGAATCAAGCGTGGCTACTCGGCCGCCGATGTCGTCCGTTTGCGCGGCTCGTTCCCGATTGAATACACGCTCGCGCGGCGCGGCGCCGAGAAACTGTGGAATCTCGTAAACACCGAACCCTACATCAATTGCCTCGGCGCGCTGACCGGCGGCCAGGCGATGCAACAAGTCAAGGCCGGCGTCAAGGCGATCTACCTCTCCGGCTGGCAGGTTGCCGCTGACAACAACAGCTACTCGGCGATGTACCCGGACCAGTCGCTCTACCCCGTCGACTCGGTACCCAAGGTCGTCGAGCGAATCAACAACTCGTTCCGTCGCGCCGACGAGATCCAGTGCTCAAAGGGCATCGAGCCCGGCCATCAGGACTATATCGATTACTTTGCGCCGATTGTCGCCGACGCCGAAGCCGGCTTTGGCGGCGTGCTCAACGCCTTCGAACTGATGAAAGCGATGATCCGTTCGGGCGCCGCCGGAGTGCATTTCGAAGACCAGTTGGCGTCGGTCAAGAAGTGTGGCCACATGGGCGGCAAGGTTCTGGTGCCGACCACCGAAGCGGTCCAGAAGCTGATCGCCGCGCGCTTCGCCGCCGACGTCTGCGGCGTACCGACGCTGGTCATCGCGCGTACCGACGCCGAAGCTGCTGACCTGCTGACCTCCAACCACGACGCCAACGACAAGCCATTCATCACCGGCGAACGCACCGCCGAAGGTTTCTACAAAACCCGTCCGGGCCTCGATCAAGCCGTCTCGCGCGCGGTCGCCTACGCCGAGTACGCCGACCTGGTATGGTGCGAAACGGGCAAACCCGATCTCGACTTCGCGCGCAAGTTCGCCGACGGCGTCCATGCCAAGCACCCGGGCAAGCTGCTGGCCTACAACTGCTCGCCGTCGTTCAACTGGAAGAAGAACCTCGACGACGCAACGATCGCGCGCTTCCAGCGCGAACTCGGCGCGATGGGGTACAAGTACCAATTCATCACGCTCGCCGGTATCCACAACATGTGGTACCACATGTTCGATCTGGCGCAGGACTATGTGGCACGGGGAATGACGGCCTACGTCGAAAAGGTTCAGGAACCCGAGTTCGCGGCACGCGACCGCGGCTATTCCTTCGTCTCGCACCAGCAGGAAGTCGGTACCGGTTACTTCGACGACGTCACCACGGTGATCCAGGGCGGGGCTTCATCGGTCACCGCGCTGACCGGGTCGACCGAGGAAGAGCAGTTTCACTAAACCATCGGCGTTCGCCGCAAGGCGCAAGTCAGCGCCGCATCCGCGAGGATGCGGCGGTAGAATCGTTTTTTCACCAAGGAGCTGCCATGAGTCTCAATTTGCCTTCCGGCATGCAAATTAGCGCGCCTATCCTGCCCGGCTATGAATCCATTCTCACCTGCGACGCGCTGGCTCTGGTCGCCAAACTGCACCGCGCCTTCGACACTCGCCGACAGGCGCTGCTGCAGGCGCGCGCGGCGCGCCAGGCACGCATCGACGCGGGCGAAATGCCCGATTTTCTGCCCGAGACCGCGGCCATTCGCACAGGCGACTGGAAGATCGCGCCGCTACCCAAGGCGCTAGAGCGTCGCCGTACCGAAATCACCGGCCCGGTCGAAGCCAAAATGATCATCAACGCCTTCAACTCGGGCGCCGATTCGTACATGAGCGACTTCGAAGACTCGAACAGCCCGAAGTGGGAAAACCAGATCCAGGGCCAGATCAACATCTACCAGGCGATCCGCCGGCAACTCACGTACACCAACGAGGCCGGCAAGGCGTACGCACTTAACGACAAGATCGCCACGCTGCAGATCCGTCCGCGCGGCTGGCACCTCGACGAAAAACACGTGACCGTCGATGGTCAGCGCGTCTCTGGCGGCATCTTCGACTTTGCGCTGTTCCTGTTCCACAATGCCCGCGAGCAGATCGCGCGCGGCGCCGGCCCTTTCTTCTACCTGCCGAAGATGGAATCGCACCACGAAGCGCGGCTGTGGAACGATATCTTCGTGATGGCGCAGGATCACCTCGGCCTGCCGCAGGGAACGATCAAGGCCACCGTGCTGATCGAAACCGTCCTCGCCACCTTCGAAATGGAGGAAATCCTCTACGAACTGCGCGAGCATTCGGCCGGGCTCAACGCCGGGCGTTGGGATTACATCTTCAGCTGCATCAAGAAATTCCGCAAGAACAGGGATTTTTGCCTCGCCAACCGCAGCGCGATCACCATGGAGGTTCCCTTCATGCGCTCGTACGCGCTGCACCTGGTCAAGGTCTGCCACAAGCGCGGCGCGCCGGCAATCGGCGGCATGAGCGCGCTGATCCCGATCAAGAACGATCCGGTAGCCAACGAAAAGGCACTGGCTGGAATCCGCCACGACAAGACGCGCGACGCCAACGACGGCTTCGACGGCGGCTGGGTCGCGCATCCGGGTCTGGTGCCGATCGCCGCCGAGGAGTTCCAGAAGGTGCTCGGCGACCAGCCCAACCAGTGGGAAAAACAACGCGACGAGGTATTCACCGCCAAGGACTTCCTCAACTTCCAGCCGTCGCAGCCGATCACCGAAGCCGGCCTGCGCAACAATATCAACGTGGGTATTCACTATCTCGGCAGCTGGCTTGCCGGCAACGGTTGCGTGCCGATCCACAACCTGATGGAAGACGCGGCGACGGCTGAAATTGCGCGCTCGCAGGTCTGGCAATGGGTGATTTCGCCCAAGGGAATTCTCGACGACGGACGCAAGGTCACCGAGCAAATGGTTCGTCAGATGATTGGCGAGGAGTTGCCCAAGGTCAAAGCGACCGTCGTCGCCCAGGGCGAGGGTAGCGCGACCTACGACCAGGCAGCGGTCATCTTCGACAAGATGAGCCTCGCGCCCGACTATCCGGAATTTCTGACGCTGCCGCTCTACGAGGCGATGGACTGAAGCGCCGTCGAGAGCGCAGGCCGGGCCTGCGTTCCCGACTCACAGCTAGATGACGACCTGCGTGCCGAGTTCGACGACCCGGTTGGTCGGGATCTTGTAAAAGCTCGTCGCGCTACCGGCGTTGCGGTACATCAGCACAAAGAGCTTCTCGCGCCACAGCGCCATTCCCGAACCAACCGTTGGAATCAAGGTCGCACGGCCCAGGAAGAACGACGTCTCCATCATGTCGATCGGTAGCCCCTGCGCGGCACACAGGCTCAGCGCGTGCGGGATGTCCGGATCGTCCTTGAAGCCGTACTGCACGGTCAAGCGGTAGAAGTCGCCCTTGAGGCGAGTAATTTCGACGCGGTCGATCTCAGGCACATAAGGCACGTCGAACACCTCGACCGAAACGACCAACACCCGCTCGTGCAAGACCTTGTTATGCATCAGGTTATGCAACATGGCGTTGGGTACGCGGTTGTTGTTCGAGGTCATGAACACCGAAGTACCGGCCACGCGTGCCGGCATCGACACCAGCAGTGCGTCGATGAAGCTCTCGAGTTCGATCGCCTCGCCGCTCATGCGTTCGCTCACCAACTGCCCGCCGCGCTTCCAGGTACTCATCAGCAAAAAGACCAGCGAACCGGCAAGCAGCGGAAACCAGCCGCCGTCGGGAATCTTGAGCACATTGGCGAAGAGGAAAGTCAATTCGACCGCCAGGAACACGGCGAACAGCGCAATCGACCGCCGCCAGCCCCAACCCCAGCTTTTTGCCGCGACAAACGCCGCCAGAACCGAGGTGATCACCATGTCGCCAGTCACCGCAATACCGTAAGCGGCAGCCAGGTTGTTGGTCGATTTGAAGCCGAGAACCAGAATCACCACCGCGCAGAAAAGCCCCCAATTGACGCCCGGCAGATAAACCTGACCCTGCGCCTTTTCAGACGTATATTGGACTTCGAGACGCGGCACAAAGCCGAGTTGCATGGCCTGCTGGGTAACCGAGAAAGCCCCCGAGATCACCGCCTGCGAGGCGATCACTGTGGCCAGCGTGGCGAGGCCAATGAGCGGATAGAGCATCCATTCGGGAGCCATGTGGTAAAAAGGGTTGTCCACTGCTTCCGGATCGAGCAGCAGCAGTGCGCCTTGTCCGAAATAATTGAGAATCAGCGACGGCAACACAAAGCCAAACCAGGCCTGACGGATCGGCCGGCTACCGAAGTGGCCCATATCGGCATAGAGTGCTTCAGCGCCGGTCACCGAAAGCACGACGGCGCCCATCGCGACGATCGCGAGGCCTCTGTTTTCAATCAAGAACACGAGGCCGTAGGTCGGGCTGAGCGCCTTGAAGACGCCGGGACTGGCGGCAATGTTGACGATCCCGAGGACGGCCAGCGTGCCAAACCAGAGCACCATCACCGGACCGAACAACGCACCGACCGTCGCCGTTCCCCGGCGCTGTCCAAGAAACAGCAAGAAGAGTATCAGCAGAGTCGCCGGAATGATGAAGGGATGAAGCACCGGGGCAGCCACCTCGAGGCCTTCGAGCGCTCCGAGCACCGACATCGCCGGAGTCACCACACCATCACCGTAGAACATTCCGGCGCCGAGCAGTCCGGCGAGCATGATCATCCGTTCGCGCTTGGCATTGCCTTTGACGTTATGCAACGCGAGAGCGATCAGCGCCATGATGCCGCCCTCGCCGCGGTTGTCGGCACGCATGATGAACACCACGTACTTGATCGAAACGACGATGATCAACGACCAAAGGATCAGTGAGAGGATGCCGATGATGTTTTCCGGCGTCAGCGGAATCGGATGAATCCCACCAAACACTTCCTTCATCGTGTAGAGCGGACTGGTACCGATGTCGCCATAAACGACGCCTAGCGCGGCCAGCGCCAGCGCCGCCTGCTGCTTCTTGTTCTGAGTTGTTGCGTGATGCATCGAGTGCTTCTCTTTCTCTCTTGACCGTCGCTCGCGACCCCGCGGCAGCTTAGCCAGCTGTCCCCCAGCTGTCCAACATTCCTCGTGCTGCCAGAGACAAGAAGGGAGTGCGGAGCATCACGCCCACCCACTCCCCTCCCCCTACAGCACTTTATAAAGCGCTCGAATTAGCTGCGACTTATTCGATGACGCAAAGCACGGCGCCCTTGGCGACAGTGTCGCCGCTCTTGAGCTTGATTCCCTTGACGATCCCGTCGCACGGCGCGACCAGCGCGTTCTCCATCTTCATCGCTTCGAGAACGACCACCGCCTCGCCCTTGGTCACGGTATCGCCAATGGCCTTGACGTACTTGACGATCATTCCAGGCATCGGCGCCAGCATGCGCGTTCCGTGCGTCTCGGCAGCGGGAGCCGGTGCGGCCGCAGCCGGGGCTGCCGCCGCAGGCGCCGCCGCTTTCGGCGCAGCCGCTGGCGCAGCTGCGGGGGCAGCGGCGACACGTGGCGCGCTGACCACCGCCGGCGCATCGCCGGTCGGATCGACATCGACGCTGAAGTATTCGTTGTCGAGGAAAACGTTGAAGCTGCGCACGCGTTCCGATTTCGCCGGAGCGTCAGCCTTGCGTTCGACGAGTTCGCCGGCCTTGGCCTTCTTGATCAGTTCATCCTGCTTCTTGACCGACTCGAGGGTGATCGGCTTGACGCTGTCGGGAGCCGCGGTGACGCCGTATTTCCACTCGAGAAATTTCTTGCCGGTGACCGGGAACTGCGCATAAATGAGCAGATCGTCCATGTCCGCCGCCAGATCGCCGATCTCCGCCTTGGCCTTTTCCAACTCGGGAGCAAGCACTTCGGCCGGGCGACAGGTGATCGGCTCTTCGCCGCGCGGATAGCCCTTGAGCGCCTTCTTCTGCAGTTCCGCATCGATCGGCACCGCCGTCTTGCCGTAGAGGCCGTAGCACAGATCCTTGACCTGGCCGGTGATCATCTTATAGCGCTCGTCCGGCGTATCGTAGAGCACGTTGTTGACGGTCTGCACACCGACGATCTGACTGGTCGGGGTGACCAGCGGAATCTGACCGAGATCCTTGCGTACGCGTGGCAGTTCCTTGTACACCTCGCCGATGCGGTCGAGCGCGTCCATTTCGCGCAGTTGGCCGACCAGATTGGAGAGCATGCCGCCGGGCGTTTGATGCAGCAGTACGTTGATGTCGATGATCGACACCTTGGAGTCGTCGAGCAGGTGCTTGTACTTGGGCATCACTTGCTTCTCGAGCACTTCGTTGATCGCCGCCAACTTGCGAATGTCGAATCCGGTATCGCGGTTGGTTCCGAGCAGCGACATCACCAGCGGCTCGATCGCCGGGTGCGAGGTGCGGTAGGCGTAAGGCGTCATGCAGGTATCGAGGATATCGACGCCGGCTTCAATCGCCTTGAGTTGCGCCATCGACGCCATACCCGAAGTGAAGTGGCTGTGCAGGTGGATCGGCAGCTTGGTCACCGCCTTGAGCGCTTTGACCAGCGCATAGACGTCGTACGGCGCGATCATCCCCGCCATATCCTTGATGCAGATCGAATTGGCGCCCATCGATTCGAGTTCTTTGGCCTTGCCGACGTAGTAGTCGAGGTTGTAGACGTCGCCGCCGAGGCGCGGCTCGGTCAGTGTGTAGCACATGCAGCCCTGGAAGTGCTTGCCGCTCTTCTTGATCTGTTTGACCACCGTTTCGAAATTGCGGTAATCGTTGAGCGCGTCAAAGGTGCGGAAGATGTCCATGCCGTTTTCAGCGGCACGGTCGACGAAGGCGGTCGCCACGTCGTCGGCGTAGTTGCGGTAGCCGACCAGGTTCTGCGCGCGCAACAGCATCGAAAACGGCGTCTTCTTGGCGTAGCGCTTGAGCGTGCGCAGACGCTCCCACGGATCCTCGTTGAGGAAGCGGTGCATCGTGTCGAAGGTCGCTCCGCCCCAGGTTTCGAGCGCCCAGAAACCAACTTCGTCCATCATCTCGGCGACCGGAATCATGTCCTCGGTGCGCCCGCGCGTCGCGAACAGCGACTGGTGCCCGTCGCGCAGCGACAGATCCATGATCTTGACCGGATTGGCCGCCGCCGGACGCTTGCTGTCGTAATTCATTGCCGTCATCACTACGTTGTCGCTCATTTGTCTGCTCCACAAAGACTTGAAAAGTAAATTCCTATCGCGCGTTGGAGAACGCCCGCAGCGCAATCATCCGGCGCCCGTTCATCATGTCGAGACGACCGGATTGCGCCCACGAACCGGGCTCGGTCGTCATATTGCGGGGCGCCGAGATCGCCTCCGGCAGAGCACTGGCCGCCGCTTCAGCCTCTTCCTGCTGCAAGTAGAGTTGAACCGCCGCCAGCGCTGCCGCTACCTTTTTGTTCTGCATTGTCCTGTTCCTTGAAGATCCGAACCGCCAATCACAGCGGAATGTTGCCGTGCTTCTTCATCGGATTGGTGTCACGCTTGTTCTGCAGCGTCCCCAGGGCCCTGATGATGCGCGAACGCGTCCTGGCCGGAATGATGATGTCGTCGATGTAACCGCGCTGCGCAGCGACGTAGGGGTTGGAGACGGTATCGTGGTACTCCTCTTCCTTTTCCGCGAGATAGGCGGCCGGGTCGGCGGATTTCCTGGCCTGGCGGCCATAGAGCACCTCGGCAGCGCCTTTCGAACCCATCACCGCGATTTCGCCGCTCGGCCAGGCGTAATTCATGTCGCCGCGCAGGTGCTTCGACGACATCACGCAGTAGGCGCCGCCGTAAGCCTTGCGGGTGATCACCGTGACTTTCGGCACGGTCGCCTCGGCGTAGGCGTAGAGAATCTTGGCGCCGTTGCGGATCGCGCCGCCGTATTCCTGCGCGGTTCCGGGCAGGAAACCCGGGACATCGACGAAGGTCACCAGCGGAATGTTGAAGCAGTCGCAGAAACGAACGAAGCGCGCGCCCTTGATCGACGAGTCGATGTCGAGAACGCCGGAGAGATACGCTGGCTGGTTGGCGACGATGCCGACGGCAACGCCGTTATAGCGCGCAAAACCGACGAGCAGGTTGGGCGCGAACGCTTCCTTGATTTCGAAGAATTCGCCGTGATCGACCGTTTCGGTGATCACCGTCTTCATGTCGTAGGCAGCGTTCGGATTGTTCGGGACGATACTCGCCAGCACGTCCGAGTGCCGGTTGACCGGATCGGTGCAGGGAATGACCGCCGCCGACTCGAAATTGTTCTGCGGCAGGAAAGACAGCAAGCGCTTGATATAGTCGAGCGCATCTTCGGTCGACGACGCGGCATAATCGGAAATGCCGCTCTGCGACGAGTGCATGTCGGCGCCGCCGAGTTCCTCGACGGTGACATCCTCGTGCGTCACCGACTTGACGACCTTGGGTCCGGTCAGGAACATGTACGAGCTGTTGCGTTCCATCACCACGAAGTCGGTCAGCGCCGGCGAGTAGACCGCGCCGCCGGCACAGGGCCCGAGGATCACCGAAATCTGCGGAACGACGCCCGAGGCCATCACGTTGCGCAGGAAGATCTCGGAAAAACCGGCCAGGCTTTCGATGCCTTCCTGAATCCGCGCGCCGCCCGAATCGTTGAGGCCGATCAACGGGGCGCCGTTCTTCATCGCCAGGTCCATGATCTTGCAGATCTTCTCGGCCATCGTCTCCGACAGCGAACCGCCAAGCACGGTGAAGTCCTGCGCGTAGAGGTAAACGAGGCGGCCGGCGATGGTGCCGTGCCCGGTGACCACACCGTCGCCGGGAAAAACCGACTTTTCCATGCCGAAATCGTGGCAGCGGTGGGTTTTGAACATGTCGAACTCTTCGAACGAGTCGGCGTCGAGCAGCAGGTCGATGCGCTCGCGCGCCGTCAACCGACCCGCCGCGTGCTGCTTGTCGATCCTGTCCTGTCCTCCGCCAAGACGCGCTTCTGCACGACGTTGCAAGAGGTGATCCAACTGCTTCTTCGTATCCATTCTATGTACCTGACAATGAGAAATATTCGCGCAGAGCCGGACTCAGCGGCTTTTTTGAACACTCAGCGGGTAATACTAGATGCAGTGGCCACCCGGCATATTGACCTCGCTGCCGTTCGCAGTTCGCGATTCTAGCCGCTTTCCGAAAGTAATTGGAACTCTTGTTGCTCGGACGAGTCTGCTCCGCATCGGATTTCACAATTGACGCTGGCAAGGGCGAGCGCACCGCGTTCGGTCGGCGCCGCCTACGCCAAATGACTAATTGACGGCGGTCTGGCGCCCGGTAATACTGGGTCCGATAGAGGAACACTTTCCCGCGCACTGAATCAACGGCTCACTCATCAGCGACGAAGAGAAAACAATGCAAAATCACCCGCTCAAATACCTCAGACTGCTCTCTGAAAAGTACCCGTCGATCCAGGCGGCATCGACGGCGATCATCAATTTCACCGCCGAATTGCAGCTACCCAAGGGGACCGAGCACTTTCTTTCCGACATCCACGGCGAAAACGAAGCCTTCCAACACGTCGTTCGCAACGGCGCCGGATCGATCCTGCGCAAGATCGACGAAATGTTCGGCAACACCATGTCCAAACAGGAGCGGCGCAACCTGGCGACGCTCATCTACTACCCCGAGCTCAAAACGCCGATGATGCTGCAGACGGTTCCCGACAAGGACGAGTGGAGCCGACTGACGCTGGTTCGCCTGGTCAAATTCAGCCGCCGACTGAGCGCCAAGTATCGGCGCCAGACCGTGCGCAACCTACTGCCCAAGCACGTCTCGGAAACCATCGAGGAGTTGCTCTACGACCAGGAAGGCGTCGAGCACAAAGCCGCCTACTACCAAAGCCAGATCGACACCATCGTGTCGACCGGCAGCGCGCAGACCTTCATCACCAACCTCGCCGAACTGATTCAGCGACTCGCCGTCGAGCGACTGCACATCATCGGCGACATCTACGACCGCGGCCCCGGCGCGCACATCATCCTCGACGACCTGATGGAACACCACCAGGTCGACATCCAGTGGGGCAATCACGACATTCTGTGGATGGGCGCGGCCGCCGGCAGCGAAGCCTGCATCGCCAACGTCATCCGTTTCAGCCTGCGTTACGGCAACATGGAAACGCTCGACAACGGCTACGGCATCAGCCTGCTGCCGCTCGCTTCGTTCGCTCTGGAAACCTACAAGGACGACCCCTGCGAACTGTTCATCCCCAAGGTGGCCGCCGACAGCTCATTCACCAGTCAGGAAATCCGGCTGATGGCGCAGATGCAAAAAGCCATGGCGGTGATCCAGTTCAAGCTCGAAGGCCAGCTCATCAAGCGTCGCCCGCATTACCAGATGCAGGATCGCCTGCTGCTCGACAAGGTCGATTACGCACGCGGCGTGATCACGCTTAATGATATCGAGTACCCCTTGCTCGACACGTTCTTTCCGACCATCGACCCGAACCACCCCGACGTCCTGACCGCCGAAGAGCAGGGCGTCGTCGACAAGTTGCGCCTGTCCTTCACCAACAGCAAGAAGCTGCAACAGCATGCCCGCTTCCTGTTCTCGACCGGTAGTCTCTACTTGATCCACGACGGCAACCTGCTCTATCACGGTTGCATCGCGATGAACGAAGACGGCGAATTCAAGTCGTTCAACGTCGACGGGAAGATGTTCGGCGGCAAGGAATTTCTCGACCGCGTCGATCGCCTGGCGCGGCAGGGCTATTTCGACACCGACAATCCGGAGCGCAAGCAGTACGGCATGGACGCCATGTGGTTCATGTGGTGCGCGCCGCAATCACCGCTCTTCGGCAAGGACAAGATGGCGACCTTCGAGCGCTACTTCCTGGCCGACAAGGCGACGCACACCGAAAAGCGCAACGCCTATTACACGCTGCGCGACACCGAACAGAGCGCCAGCAAGATCCTCAGGGAATTCGGGCTCGATCCGGACAGCGGCCGCATCGTCAACGGCCACGTTCCGGTCAAGGTCGCCAAGGGGGAAAGCCCGATCAAGGCCAACGGCCGGCTGATCGTCATTGACGGCGGTTTTTCCAAGGCCTACCAGCGCGAAACCGGGATCGCCGGCTATACGCTGATCTCGAATTCCCGCGGCCTGCTACTTGCTGCGCATCAGCCCTTCGAGTCGACGCAGAAAGCCGTCTCCGAGGAACTGGACATCGATACCGAAACCGAGATCATCCACACCCATCCGTTCCGTCTGCGCGTTCGCGACACCGACCGCGGCCGCGTGATCCAGGAGCAGATCGACGAACTGCAAGCCTTGCTCAACGCTTACCGTGAAGGCCTGATCAACGAGCACAGCCGGCAGTAAGCGCAAGACGGTCGCGCCCTGGCGCGGCCGCGGCCAAGCTCAAAGCGCCGCTAGCGCCGCATCGACCGAATCGTGAATGTCCAGAATGCTGCCAAATCCGGTCACCTCGAAGACTTCCCGTACGTTGCCCGGAACGTTGGCGAACAACGCGACCCCACCCCGCGGCTTGAGCTGTTTGGCGGTCGTCAGCAGCACGCGCAGACCGGCACTGCTGATATAGTCGAGCTTGGCAAAATCGACGACGAAGCGCGTTTTGCCCTCGGCGATCAGTTGATTGACTGCCTTTTCGTAATCGCCTGCGGACAGCGCGTCGAGCTTGCCGGCTACGGCAACGACCGTGGCGCGGCCTGACTCCTGAATCCGAATTTCCATTTTTCTCCTCATCGACACCCACTTGAGAGTGGCTTGCCGGCCAAAGCGGTCGCACGAAATCGGCTCAAATGCCACCGCCACAAGCCTGTGCAGCATGAACCTTGCTGGCAGGAATTGTACCCGCATTCCCGCCGCTTCCTCGCCTTTGCCAAGCGCAGAAGATTGCGGCGCACTGCCATGGCTTTCGATGTTTCATTCATAATCGAGCTCCAACCACTACGTCTTTGAAAGTCGACCATGGAATGGAAAGCAATACTCGATCGCTTCTTGCCGCCGTTTGCCGAACCTCCCAGGGAAAAGCCGCGAGAAATACTCTACCTGGCGCAGGAAAGCCCCCCGTTTTTTGCGACGGCGGCATTGAGCTTCCAGCACGCACTGGTCGCACTGTCGCTGGTGATCTACCTGGTGATCGTCGGCAAGGCGATGGCGCTGCCCGAAGAACAACTGCAGAATTTCATCTCGCTGGGAATTGTCGTCATGGCGCTGGGCACCCTGCTCAACTGCCTGACCACCCGGCTGAGCGCCGGCCATCTGATCGTTCAGGTCCCAGCGGTACTGACCATGGCCGTCTTCATCTCGGTCGTCGCTGACTTTGGCTTGAATGCAGCAGCGGGCGGCGTTCTGGTTTCGGGCGTCTGCGTTTTCCTGCTCGGCCGCTTTGTGAGCCGCTTACAAGTTTTGTTCCCGCCAGAGGTGATGGGCGTCTTGCTGGTGCTGCTGGGAGTCAGCCTGCTGCCCGGAGGCTTTGACCGATCGGCAGGACTGGTCGGCGCCGAGGTGATCCAGACTGACTCGGCGTTGATTGCGGCGAGCACCTTGGCCTCGATCACTGCGCTATCGGTTTGGGCGTCGGCGCGCATCCGGGTTCTGGCGGTATTCGTCGGCATCAGCATCGGACTGCTGGTTGCGGCATGGCTTGGCCAGTTTGGCGCGCCGGAATTGGCCACCGTCGCCAGCCAGCGCGCTTTTGCCCTGCCGGTCGGCGCCTATTCGCTGCCGACCCCCAGCGTCGTCTGGGGAGCGACGCTGCCGCTGCTTTTGGTCGTCATCATCAGCGCCGTCAACAAGGTTGGTGCCGGCGTCGTGATGGACAAGATGAACGACAAGCACTGGGTTCGCGCCGATCTGCCGATGATTGGCCGTCTGCTCTATGGGCAAGGCCTGATGCACATCCTGAGCGCGCTCACGGGAACGCTGCCGACCAATTTCTCTTCGGCCAACGTCGGCCTGACCCATGCCACCGGCGTGGCGTCGCGGCGAGTCGGCGTGGGCGCCGGGCTGCTGCTGCTGATGGTCGCCTTTTTGCCGCGCATCATCGAATTTTTCATTCTGTTGCCGCAGGCCGTGGTCGGCGCAATCCTGATCTATACGGCCGCTTACATGATCGTCTCGGGAATAGAACTGATCATGTCGCGGATGCTCAACAGCCGGCGGCGGGCCACCGTCGGGTTCAGCCTGGCGGTCGGCTGCGCCGTGTTTACCGTCCCCGAACTGACGGCGTTTGTCAGTCCGCAACTTAGGCCCATTTTGGGATCGGGCCTGGTGCTCGGCGTCAGCTTCGCGACCGTGATGAATCTGCTGTTTCGCATCGGCATCACCTGCCATGGGAAATTGTTGCTCGATTCAGCGCATCCGGGAGCGCAGGCGCAGACTTTTCTGGAAGACTGCGGCGCCGACTGGGGGGCGCGGCGTGACGTGATCGCGCGTGCCGGACTGGCCGTCGGCGAGGCGCTTGAGGCGCTGCAAACGGCCCGAGTCATGAGCGCGCCAAGCACGCTTGAAGCGAGCTTCGATGAATACAAAGTGATCTTGAAGCTGACCTACCCCGGTCGAGAATTCGGCATGACGTCAGAGCAGAAAATCGACTGGCAGGCGCTGCTCGAGACCGAAGACAACGATTCCGAAGTCGAACAGGCGATGACGTCGATTCCTGGGCTGCTCATTCGCAACTGGGCTGACCAGGTCGATAGCGGCGAGCGCGAAGGAATCGCCTGGCTGCGGCTGCAATTCGATCACTGAGCGAAGCGGCGCTGGCCACTCGGCCTTCAATTGCGCCTGGCTATTGGCCTTCGCCGCGCGCCGCCAGGTAGATCCCGCCGAGCAGCAGGGCGAAGCCCGCGCCCTGCAGCGGAACGAAGGATTCACCAAAGAATATCCAGGCGAGCAGCGCGCTGCCGACCGGCTCACCGAGCGTGACGACGGCGACGAAGGTCGGCGAGACGTGCTTGAGCGACCAGTTGTAGGCCGTGTGGCCGAGCAGTTGCGGGCCGAGCGCGAGACCCAGGGCAAAGAGATAGGCCGGAGCGCCGTAACCGGCGAGCGGAATTTCCCATGCGCCGCAGGCGAGCAGCAGCAAGAGCGCCGCCGCGCCATAGGCCAGCCAGACGTAGGCAGGCAGCGGCAATTCGGCGCGCAGACGACGGCCGAGCAGCAGGTAGGCCGAGAAACACCAACTGCCGAAGAGCGCCAGGCAATTGCCGAGCAGCGGGCTGCTGCCCGGCGCGCTGTGGCTGCTGTCGCTCCAGAAAATCAGCAGGCTGCCGCCGATCGAAACGGCCATGCCAACGAGCATCAACCGCCGCGGCTGCTCGCCGAAAACAAGGAAAGACGCGATGGCGATCCACAACAGATTGGTCGTCACCAGCGCCGTGCTGCTCGCCACCGACGTATATTCGAGCGAACTGATCCAGCTCGCAAAGTGCAGCGCCAGGAAGAAACCGGCGCCCAGCGTCAGCGCCGCCTGCCTGCGCGTCATCGCGAGCAGCGCGCGGCGCGATTGCCAGAGCGCCAGCGGCGAAATGATCAGCGCCGCGAGCCCCAGGCGCAGCGCCGCGATGGCCAGCGACGGCAGCCCCGCGCCCTGCGCCAGGCGCGCCAGAACGGCGCCGAAGGAGATCGCCGCGAGACCGATGCCGAGAACGACGAAAGGCAACCAGCGGGGCGGAGCGGAGTTTTTGGTCATCAGTCGAATAGACCTACAAAGTTAGCCACGGCGAACACGGCGGGCACGGCGAGAAGGGAAATTAGCGCGATAGGCGACGACAGACCGTTCTCAATCAAAGGCCTATCCACGACAAGCTATCGTCTTGGTTCGCGATCACCATTTCTAGTTTTTGAGGTTCTCGCCGTGTTCGCTGTGCCCGCTGTGGTTAATCGCCTTTTCCCGCGCCGCCTTCCAGATACGCGGCGCGCACTTCGGGGCTGGCCAGGAGTTCGCGGCCCGAACCCGAGAGCACGATGCGGCCGTGCTGCAGTACGTAGCCGCGGTGCGCGACGCGCAGCGCGTGGTGGGCGTTCTGCTCGACCAGCAAGACCGTCATGCCGTGGTCACGGTTGAGCGTGCGGATGGTCTGGAAAATCTTCTTGATATAGAGCGGCGCCAGTCCCAACGACGGCTCGTCGAGCAGCAGCAGCTTGGGCCGGCTCATCAGCGCGCGGGCGATCGCCAGCATCTGCTGCTCGCCGCCCGACAGCGTCCCGGCGCGCTGACCCTGGCGTTCGTCGAGGATCGGGAAGAGCGCGCACATGCGCTTGAGGTCGACGTCGAAGTTCGTCGGATCGGCGAGCGCGGCGCCCATCTGAAGATTTTCCATGACCGTCATGCGCGGGAAGATACGCCGCCCCTCGGGGACCAGCGCGATGCCGCGCCGCGAGATCTCGTGCGCCGGCAGCGCCGTGATGTCCTCGCCGTCGAAGATGATGCGGCCCATGGACGCGCGCGGCTGGCCGAACAGCGACATCATCAGCGTCGACTTGCCGGCGCCGTTGGCGCCGATCAGCGTCACCACCTCGCCGACCTGGACCGCGAGGTCGACGCCGTGCAAGGCATGAATATGTCCGTAATGGGCGTGCACCGCCGACAGTTCGAGCATCATGATTCAGACTCCGTCGCCAGCGCCGGCTCGACTCCATCGAAATCGTCGTCGTCCTCGTCGTCTTCACCGAGATAGGCCTTGATCACCTGCGGGTCGTTCTGGATCTGCAGCGGGCTGCCTTCGGCGATCTTGCAGCCGTAGTTGAGCACGCAGATGTGATCGGAAATGTTCATCACCACGCTCATGTCGTGTTCGATCAGCAGGATCGCCAGCCCTTCACCCTGCACCAGCGACTGCAGCAATTCGTTGAGCTCGGCCGATTCGCGCGGGTTGAGCCCGGCCGCCGGTTCGTCGAGACACAGCAGCAGCGGATCGACGCACAGTGCGCGAGCGATCTCGATGCGCCGCTGCATGCCGTAAGGCAGGTCGCCGGCGACCGCGTCGGCGCGGTCGATGAGGTTGAGACGGGTGAGCCGGTCGACGGCGATTTCGATCGCCGCTTGTTCGGTGCGCCGATAGCCCGGCAGCCCCAGCAGACCGGCCAGCGAAAAGAAAGAGGCGCGCTGCAGACGGTTGTGCTGCGCGACGATCAGGTTTTCGAGAACGGTCATCTTGGGAAACAGGCGGACGTTCTGGAAGGTGCGAACGACCTGCGCTCGGCTCGCCACCTGATGGCTGTCAAGCGCTTCGAGATGAAGCTCGCCGCGCTGCGGATGATTGAGACGAACGCGACCCGAGGTCGGCCGGTAAAAACCGGTCAGGCAGTTGAAAAAAGTCGTCTTGCCGGCGCCGTTGGGACCGATCACCGCGGTGATCTGGCCAGCCTGGACGTCGAGCGACAGGTCGTCGATCGCCGTCAGCCCGCCGAAGCGCATGCACAGGTTTTCGACGCGCAGCAGCGGCGCGTTGTCGGCGGCGCTCATGGCGCAGCTCCCGCTTCGGCGCGATGGCGCAGCGTCGGCTGGCGTTGCGACAGGATGCCGCCCGGCCGCCAGATCATGATCAGAATCATCGCCGTACCGAAGAGCAGCATGCGGTACTCGGCGAAATCGCGCCCGAGCTCGGGCAACAGCACCAGCACCAAGGAGGCCAGCACGACGCCGAGCTGGCTGCCCATGCCGCCGAGGACGACGATCGCCAGGATGATCGCCGACTCGTTGAAGGTAAACGACTCGGGCGAAATGAAGCCCTGACGCGCCGCGAAGAAAACGCCGGCCAGCCCGCCGAGCATGGCGCCGATGGCAAAAGCCGAGAGCTTGACGTTGGTGACGTTCATTCCCATCGCCTTGCAGGCGATCTCGTCCTCGCGCATCGCCTCCCAGGCGCGGCCGATCGGCAGCCGGCGCAGGCGCGAGACGAAGAGGTTGGTGAGCATGGCCAGCGCCAGGATCAGATAGTAGAGAAAGATCAGCCGGTGCAGCGGCGAGAAGTCGAGGCCGAAGAAGCCGGCGAAAGTCGCGCTGTCGTCACCGGGCTTGAACGGTAGTCCGAAGAACGACGGGCGCGGGATCGACGCGATGCCGTTGGGGCCGCCCGACAGAGCAGTCCAGTTGACCAGGATGATGCGAACGATCTCGCCGAAGCCGAGCGTGACGATCGCCAGGTAGTCGCCGCGCAGGCGTAGCGTCGGCCAGCCGAGCAGCAGGCCGAAGCTCGCGGCGAGCCCGCCGGCGACCGGCAGCGCCTGCCAGAAGCCCCAACCGAACTGCGTCGACAACACCGCGTAAGCGTAGGCGCCGACCGCGTAAAAAGCGACGTAGCCCAGGTCGAGCAGACCGGCGAGGCCGACGACGACGTTGAGCCCCCAGCCGAGCATCACGTAGATCAACACCGTCGTCGCCGTATCAACGATGTAGCGGTTGTCGGAGAAAACGAAAGGCAGCGCCAGCGCGACGCCGAAACAGCCCCAGCCCAGCCACAGCGAGAGCTGATGGCGGGCGCCGGGGCGCAGCAAGGTGGCCGCTGGACGACGGCGCGCGCGCGCCTGCAGCGCGTCGATCGCGTAGCGCGCCAGCAGACGACCGGCAAAACACAGCGCGACGAAGATCGCCAGCGTCGGCCAGCGCGTCGCGACCAGCAAGGAGCCGCCCTGGTCGACGGTGGTCAGGCCGAGCATCGGGATGCCGAGCAGCAGCGCGATGGCCGCGACGGCGCCGGCGTCCTTGCAGCGCTGCGCGACCGACGGCGCCTGATGAGCAAGAACGACCATCAGACTTTCTCCACTTCGGGGCGGCCGAGCAGCCCGGACGGGCGGAACATCAGCACCAGGATCAGGATCGCAAAGGTCGCGACGTCCTTGTATTCGGGCGCCAGATACGCCGACCAGAACGCTTCGATCAGGCCGATCAGCACGCCGCCGAGCATGGCGCCGGGAAACGAGCCGATGCCGCCGAGCACCGCCGCGGTGAAGGCCTTGATGCCGACGACGAAGCCGATATAGAAATCGACGACGCCGTAATAGACGGTGACCAGCACGCCGGCGACCGCGGCGAGCATGGCGCCGAGCATGAAGGTCAGCGAGATGGTGCGATCGACGTTGATGCCGAGCAACGAAGTCATCAGACGGTCCTGTTCGCAGGCGCGCTGCTGACGACCGAACGACGTCTGACTGAGCAGATAGGTGAAGGCCGCCATCAGAAAAACGGTGACGACGACGATCAAAAGTTGCGAATAAGCGAGATGGACGGTGAAGCCGTCAACCGTCAGCAGGTCGAAACCGCCGACCAGAACTGGCGGAATCGGCTTGACTCGCGCCCCCTGCGTGAGCTGAACCATGTTCTGCAGAAAGATCGACATGCCGATCGCCGAAATGAGCGGCGCCAGGCGAGTCGAACCGCGCAGCGGACGGTAGGCGGTGCGTTCGACCGCCCAACCATAGACTGAAGTGAATAGCACCGAGACGAGCAGCACCGTGACCAGCGCCAAAGGCACCGAGCTGACGCCGAGCGCGGCGAGCAGCGTAAAGGCGGTCACCGAAATGAAGGCGCTGACCATGTAAATGTCGCCGTGCGCGAAATTGATCATGCCGATGATGCCGTAGACCATCGTATAGCCGATCGCGATCAGGCCATAGACGGCGCCCAGCGTCAGGCCGTTGATCAGTTGTTGCAGTGCCAGTGCCATGCCGTTCCCAAAAAAACCTTCTAACCACAACGAACACGACGGGCACAACGAAATGAATTGAGAATTACGCAGTCATGCGTTTGCTTCTCGTTGTGTTCGTTGTGCCCGTTGTGGTCCTGCTTTTACTGGATCGAATTCCCTTGAAAATAACCGCAGACCACCTTACTTGCCGACGTAGTCGTACTTGCCGCCCTTCCACTGATAGACGACGAAGCCGGGCAGCTTGTTGTCGCCCTTGGCATCAAAACTGAGCTTGCCGAGAACGGTGTCGAAGGCGCCGCCGCGCATCGCCTTCTCGAGGTCGGCGTACTTGGTGCTCTTGGCCTGCTCGGCGGCTTGCGCGAAGAGCTGCATCGCGGCGTAGGCGTACATCACGTAGCCTTCGGGTTCGATTTTGGCGTCGCGGAAGCGCTTGACGATGTCGGCCGAACCGGGATTCTTGCGCGGATCCGGGACGAAGGTAAACAGCACGTTGTCGGCGTTGGCGCCGGCGGCGGTCACCAGCTCGGAGTTGGTCATCGTATCGCCGCCCATCACGGTGAGCTTCAAGCCCGCCTGCTGCGCCTGGCGCAGGATCAACGCGACCTCGGTGTGATAGCCGCCGTAGGCCATGACTTCAACGCCGGCCGATTTCAACTTGCTGACCAGCCCCGAGTAGTCCTTCTCGCCGGCAGTGATCGACTCGCGCAACGCGACCTTGACCTTCTTCGCTTCGATGGCCTTGGCGATCTCGTCGGCGAGCCCCTTGCCGTAGGCGCTCTTGTCGTCGACGACGGCGATCTTCTTGCCCTTGAAGTGGTCGGCCAGGTAGGCTCCGGCGACCTGGCCCTGCTGGTCGTCGCGGCCGTTGATGCGGAAGATGTTCTTGAGGCCGCGCTCGGTGACCTGCGGATTGGTCGACACCGTCGCCATCACGATCTGCGACTCGTTATAGACGTCGGACGCCGGAATCGTCGAGCTCGAACACCAGTGGCCGTGCATGAAGACGATCTTCTTGTTGATCATGGCGTTGGCCACCGATACCGCCTGCTTGGGATCACAGGCGTCGTCGCCGACTTCGAGCTTGATCTTCTGGCCGAGCACGCCGCCCTTGGCATTGATATCGGCAATCGCCATTTCGGCGCCCTTGCGGATCTGATCGCCCGCCGACGCATACTGTCCGGTCATCGGCCCGGCGATCGCCACCAGATGGTCGGCATGAACGGCGGATGCGGCACAGGCCAGCAGACTGAATCCGGCGAGCAGAAGTTTCTTGCGCATTGACACTCTCCTTGGGGTGGGCGTTAAGGTCATTAGCAATGCCATCGAGCAAGCTTGACTCCTTCGTGAGTGCAGGGCTCAGCGACATGCTCGAAGCAAAAGGGGGCTATTTTAACCGCGCGCCACGCAGAATTCTCGTTTCGTTTGCCCGTCTCGTCGAACGAGGATCTGCAGCGCGGCGCAGCGGCCGACAAAAACCGCTTTTCTTGCCCCGCCCAAGGACGCCAACGATCAGCCGAACGGTCCGGCGCGATCGTCAACCGCGACAGCAGCCGGCTCGCTTGGCCGGCGTCAAACGATGACGCCGCCGCCCAGGCAGACGCGGCTCTCGTAGACCACCACCGACTGCCCCGGCGTCACCGCCCACTGCGGCTGCGCGAATGTGATCTGACACGAGTCGCCGTCGATGCGCTCGATCTCGCACGGCGCGTCGGCCTGGCGGTAGCGCGTCTTGGCGCCATAGACCCAGTGCGTGTGCGGCATCTGCCCGGAAACCCACGACAACTGGTCGGCGCGCAACTCGCCGGCGAGCAGCGCCGGGTGATCGTGCCCCTGCACGACGTAGAGCACGTTGCTCGTCATCGCTTTGCCGGCAACATACCACGCGTCGTGCTCACCGTCCTTGGCATAGGTCTTGCTGCCGCCGATATGCAATCCCTTGCGCTGACCGATGGTGTGGAAGGTCAGTCCGTCGTGTTCGCCGACCACGCGGTCGTCGTCGAGGCAGCGAATCTCGCCTTTCTTGGGCGGCAGATAGCGCATCAGGAACTCCTTGAACGGCCGCTCGCCGATGAAGCAGATGCCGGTCGAGTCCTTCTTGACGGCGACGTGCAGCTTGGCATCCACGGCCATCTTGCGCACGTCGCGCTTGTAGATGTCGGCGAGCGGAAAGAGCGCCATCGACAGTTGCTGCTGATTCAAGCGATGCAGGAAGTAGCTCTGATCCTTGGTGCCGTCCTCGGCCTTGAGCAGCTGATACTTGCCGTCGAATTCGCGCACCCCGGCGTAATGACCGGTGGCGATTTTCTGCGCGCCCATCGCCACGGCGTGTTCGAGAAAGGCGCGAAACTTGATTTCCGAATTGCACAGCACGTCGGGATTGGGCGTCCGCCCGGCCTGGTATTCCTTGAGGAACTGCGCGAAGACACGCTCCTTGTACTCCTTGGCGAAGTTGACCACTTCGACGTCGATGCCGATGGTGTCGGCGATGCTCATGACGTCGATCAGGTCCTGGCGCGACGAACAGTATTCCTCTGAATCGTCGTCCTCCCAATTCTTCATGAACAGGCCGATCACGTTCCAGCCCTGCGCTTTGAGCAGCAGTGCCGCCACCGCGGAATCGACGCCGCCGGACAGACCGACGACCACCGTCTTGCTATTGTTGAGCGCCATCTGGACTCTCCCCTGCTTGCCAGCGCGCCAGCGGCATCACCACCGCCGGCTGGCCGTTATCAAAAAACCAGCTATCGACCACGTAGCGCCGCCCATCCTGTGGCGCCGCCCCGGCCTGCTGCCCCGCCGAATCGATTTCCTCGATCAGCGCCGAGTAATGCTCGAAGATCAGCAAGCGCGAGCGCAGCGCGGGTTCAAGCACCCGGTGGTAATGCAGCAAGCCCTGCGCATCGATCATTTGCAGCAGGCGCGTCGTCGTCGTCGAGTGGTCGATGCAGTCCATCATGCCATTGACCCCGCCGTCTTCGTAGTTGCCGCCACGATCGGCGAAAATCGGCGACTGTTTTCCCGCCCAGCCGAGCAGGCGGCCGATCGCGATGGCGATTGCCGCGCGCTCATGAGAGGCATCCGCTGCCGTCGCGAAGATCTGCCCGAGTTCGCGCAGCTGCAGGTCATCGTAGACCACCTCGGCCTGCGCCAGACAACCGTAATTGAAGCACACCATCACCCGTTCATCGGCCTGCGCACCAAACGCGCAGAGCAGCAATAGGCCAGCCAAACACCAGCGCCCGCTCATGCGTAGTGCGTGACCAGTTCGAGCGGATAACGTTTTCCGGCCTGCCAGTCTTCGATGCAGCGCTGGATCATCGGACTGCGGTGTTGCGCTGCGAGCGCACGGATGTCTCCGGGCGCCAGCCAGCGCGCGGCGATGATCCCGTCGTCGAGCGCGCGCGCCGGCTCGTGCCCGGTGATCTCGCCGGCAAAAACGAAACGCAGGTAGGTGATGTCCTTGGCGACGTTGCGCCAGTTATAGATGCCGACCAGCGACGTCGGAACGAAATGATAGGCGCTTTCCTCGAGCACCTCGCGGCTCACCGCGTCGGTCAGCGACTCGCCGCACTCGAGGTGACCGGCGGGCTGGTTGAAACGGATCCCGTCGTCGGTGTGCTCCTCGACGAGAAGAAACTTGCCGTCGCGCTCGAGCACGGCAGCAACGGTGACATGAGGTTTCCAGATCATGGGATATTCGGTGACCATGCAAAGCGCCCATTTTACCGCCAAGCTGGCCGCCAAATCGGCTAGAATTTCCCTTTCCAAATTTTCGGCTGACGCGGGGAACGCCACCTCGATGGCGGATCGCGACGGGTTGATCCGGCGCGACGGCAGGAAGGTCCTGACGGACTGACCCGACCCACAGCCTGTTCACGTTTGCTTATCGATCACAAGGTCCTGCCCCATGGCTGAGAATACCTCATCGCAACCGATTGAAATCACTGCCCACGATCTGCCGCTGCACTGCCCGCTGCCGGACGCACCGCTGTGGGCGCGCCATCCGCGCGTCTTTCTCGACGTCACCCAGAGCGGCCAGGCCGTCTGCCCCTATTGCAGCGCGCACTATGTCTTCGTGGGCGAGTTGCCCAAGGGACATTGAGCGTCGCCGGCACCCGGGGGAGGCGTGAGCACTAAACCCGCCGCGGCGCGCGCGCTGATCGTCGCGCCAGCCTGGATTGGCGACGCGGTGATGGCGCAACCGCTGTTCGTTCGCCTGCAGCAAAAAACGCCGGGGCTGCAACTCGATGCGCTGGCGCCGCGCTGGGTCGCGCCGGTGCTGCAGCGCATGCCGCAGATCGGCGAGGTCATCGACAACCCCTTCGCACACGGCGAGCTCTCGCTCGCCGCCCGCTACCGCCTGGCGCGCGAGCTCGCCAAAAACGGTTACCAGCGCGCATACATCCTGCCCAACTCGGCGAAGTCGGCGCTCATCCCCTGGCTCGCGGCAATTCCCGAGCGCATCGGATTTACCGGCGAAGCGCGCTACGGCCTGATCAACCGCCGCCACCATCTCGACGAAATCGCGCTGCCGCAAATGAGCGAGCGCTTCGCGCAGCTCGCCGAGGCGCCCGGCGCCCGCCTGCCGCGCCCGCTGCCCTTGCCGCGCCTCGCCTCGAGCAGTGCGCAGCAAAGCCAGACGCGCGACGCACTGGGAATCGGCTCCGCCGAAAAAATCGCGGTGTTCTGCCCCGGCGCCGAATACGGCGCGGCCAAGCGCTGGCCGGCACGTCATTTCGCTGCGCTGGCCGACGAGCTCGGTCGCCGCGGCTACGCCATCTGGCTGCTCGGTTCGCCCAAGGACCGGCCGGTCGGCGACGAGATCGTCCGGCTGTCCACCGGCGCGCAGGCGCCACAAAACCTGTGCGGGACCACTTCGCTGGCGCAGGCGATCGACCTGATCGCCGCGGCCAGCGTCGTCGTCTGCAACGATTCCGGACTGATGCACGTCGCCGCCGCGCTCGACCGTCCGCTGGTCGCCGTTTACGGATCGTCGTCGCCGGGCTTCACGCCGCCGCTGTCGACACGCGCCCAAATCATCAGCCTCAATCTGCCGTGCAGCCCCTGTTTCGAACGCGAATGCCCGCTCGGCCACCTCGACTGTCTCACCAAGCTTGAGCCAGCGCGGGTGCTGGCGGCCTGTCTGGCGCCCTCGCCGAGCAGCCACCTGACGGAAACTTGCCGATGAGCGTCATCTTCACCACCGCCGAAGACGCCGAGGAAGCCTTCTACGAAGCGATCGGTCGCGGCGATCTCGACGCCTTGATGAACGTCTGGGCCGACGACGACGAAATCGTCTGCATTCACCCGACCGGGCAACGGCTGACCGGACCGACAGCGATCCGCGACAGCTGGCGCGCCATTTTCGCCAACAACCCGCGCCTGACCGTTCGCGTCAAGGCCAGCGTGCGCTGGAAGAGTGTCATGCTCGACGTGCATAGCGTGGTCGAAACGATCTATCTCGCCGGCGAGGCGACGCCGCGCAGTCCGCTGCTGGCGACCAACGTCTTTCAGCGCGGCGCCAACGGCTGGCGCCTGCTCTCGCACCACGCCTCGGCCGCCGACGACAGTGCGGAGGCCGCCGGCGAAGCGGCGAGCGCTCGACAGCGAACCTTGCATTGATCGCCGATGGCGCGCCGAAGACGCTACCCGCTGGCGCGTCAGCTTGCTGACGGCAGCCTGCCCGGAGCGAGCGACAGGCTGCCGCGATGTCTGCTGCATTTCTTCGAACCAGGGCTTTGAGATCGCCACGCGACATTCGCCAGTGCTAAGATTTGTCGTCAGCGATGGAGCCCACAAGGAACCGATATGCCCGACAACGACCCGCTGAGCGTCTTTCTGGGCCGCCAGCCCATTCTCGACCGCCAGCAGCAATTGTTCGCCTATGAGCTGCTGTTCCGCAGCGGCAACGAGGAAAACGCCAACTTCGCGAGTTTTGTCGACGGCAATCAGGCGACGGCGACGGTCATCAGCAATGCCTTTACCGAGTTCTCGATGGCCGATGCGCTCGGGCCCTATCAGGGTTTCATCAAGGTCGACCACGGCTTGCTGTTCAGCGACCTGATTTACGCGCTGCCGCCGCATTGCGTGGTGCTGGAAATTCTCGAAACGGTCACTGCCACGCCGGAAATGCTGGCGCGTTGTGGGCAGTTGCGGCGTGCCGGTTTCATCCTGGCGGTCAGGGAACGGCCCGAGTCGCAGGACCAGAGCCGCGAGCTGCTTGAGCTCGCCGAAGTCATCAAGGTCGATATCAGTCGCGTCGATCCGCTGCGCCTCAAGCAACTGGTCAATCAACTCAAACCGCTCGGCAAAACGATTCTCGCTGAAAAGGTCGAAAGCGGCGAGCAGATGAAGTCCTGTCATGCGCTCGGCTTTGACCTTTTCCAGGGCTACTACTTCGCGCACCCCACCGTCATCCAGGGCAAGCGCCTGCCGCCCTCGGAACTCGCGCTGCTGCGCCTGCTGGCGCTGCTCAGCCAGGACGCCGACGACGCGGCGATCGAAGCGGTGTTCAAACAGGCGCCGGTATTGACGGTCAATCTGCTGCGTCTGATCAACTCGGCGGCCAGCGGCATGGCGACCAAAGTCACCTCCTTGCGCCACGCCATCACGCTGCTCGGACGCAGACAGCTGCTCCGCTGGCTGCAACTGCTGCTCTACAGCGGGCTATCGGGCGCCCGGCCGGCGGTCAACCCGCTGCTGCAACTGGCCGCGACGCGCGGACGATTGATGGAACTGTTGCTCGACCGGGTCGCCGAGACCGCTCCCGGCGACCCGAAGTGCGCCGACCAGGCCTACATGGTCGGCATCCTGTCGCTGATGCCGGCGCTGTTTGGCAGCAGCATGTCCGCGGTCCTGGCCCAGTTGCCGGTGGCCCGCCCGGTCCATGACGCGCTCGCCGACCACGGCGGCACGCTGGGCGATCTGCTGCACTTGGTCGAAGTCTTGGAGAATTCGCTGGAAAGCTCGCCCAAACGCTCGCCACGCCAAGCGGCGGCAACGATCCTGCGCCGCTTGCCCGGGGTCGACGCCAACGTCGCCAACAGCTGCCTGAGTGCGGCGCTGAGCTGGGCCAATAATCTGGCCAGCGAACCTTCGTGAGCGGAACTGCCCCGCAGCGAGCGGGGCTGACGCGAGATTCAAGCCAACTACTGTGATCGAAGGTCGTAACGATGCCTGAAAGCCCGCAGATTTTCTTTGGCCGCCAACCGATCCTCGATCGCGAGCAGCGACTCGTCGCCTACCAGTTGTTCTTCCGCGACGGCCTGGCGTCAACCTGTGCCGACATCACCGACCCGACGCAAGCGACGGCGACGGTGATCGCCAACGCCTTTACCGAACTGGCCAGCAATAACGCGCTCGGCCCTTACCGTTGCTTCATCAGCATCGACCACGACCTGCTCTTCAGCGACCTCATCGAGGCGCTGCCGGCGCAACTCGTCGCCCTTGAGGTACTCGCAGCGATCGCCCCGACCGGCGAAGTCGTCGCGCGCTGCCAGCAACTTCACGAGCGCGGCTTGACGCTGGTGATCCACGGCATGGTCGACGAAGCCTATCGTCCGCTGCTGGCACTCGCCGACATCGTCAAGGTCGACATCATGAAGATCGATGATGAACGCCTGGGCTGGCTGGTGCCCCAGCTCAAAACCCTGGGCAAGACGCTGCTCGCCGAGAAGGTCGAATCGGCCGAGCAGTTCGCCTTATGCCAGACGCTCGGCTTCGACCTCTTTCAGGGCTATTATTTCGCTCGGCCGACGATCATCGTCGGCAAGAAGCTCAACCCGTCGCAGCTCGCGCTCGTTCGCCTGCTCGGCCTGGTCCTTGAAGACGCCGAAACGAGCGCGATCGAAAACGCCTTCAAGCTCGAACCGGGGCTGACCGTCAACATGCTGCGCCTGACCAATTCGGTGAGCAGTGGCCTGGCGACGAAGATCACCTCGCTGCGCCACGCCATCGCCATTCTCGGTCGTCGGCAATTGCAGCGCTGGCTGCAACTGCTGATCTATTCAGGCGACGCAACGCAGGGGATCGACCCGCTGCTGCAACTGGCCGCGACCCGCGGCCGACTGATGGAGCTGCTGGCCGACCACGCGCATGTCAGCCACCGCGAGTTCTCCGACCAGGCTTTCATGGTCGGCATCATTTCGCTGATGCCCGCGCTGCTCGGCACGGAAATGGCGGAGCTGCTCGAACAGCTGCCCGTCGCACCACGCGTCAAGCAGGCGCTGAGCGGCCACGGCGGCGCGCTGGGCCCGTTGCTGCAGTTGGTCGAGGCGACCGAGCAGAGCGACCCGCAGGTGCTCGAAGAGGCGCTCAGCCACCACCCGGCGATCAACGCCGACCTGCTTGGCAAGTGCCTCTCGCTGGCGCTGTCCTGGGCCAACAACCTCGGCCAGGAGCAGGACGCGGCACGCTGAGACGAAAACCGTCTCGTTTGGGCAACACCAGGACAAACTTGCTGTTGACACCCGAGCCGCACAAGGTAAGATCGCCGGATTGAAAAAAGCACGCCCGGGCGAAAGCCGGGCACGCAAAGTCACCGGCCTAAAGGCATCAGCCTACGGCAGCGGGATTGCCAATTGCTTGCGCCGGCAAATCGCTACCGTCACGCCCTCTTCGCGCGCCCGTCTCCGCAAAACAATTCACCTCAGCACGCCAGCCCGGCTATCCACTGAAAGAATATGTTTCGCTGGCTCTTCCTTGACGATTGCGCATTATCTTCGGCAGAACACACGCTGTGGAAGATCAGCGCGCTGCGCATCATCCTGGTTTCCGGATTCACCCTGGAGGCCTTGATTGCCATCCACAGCTCGCTCGCCGCGATTGCGATCGGCGCCTACCATATCGTCGCGATCGTTGCTTCCTTCTACGTTTTGCTCTGCGCCGCGCTCTTCTATTCGGCGAAGCGACCCGATTGCGCCGCAGCAATCCTGATTGCCACGGTCTATGCGACGGGGGCGGCGATCGTGCTGTTCGTCAATGTCGACGAAATCGCCAAACTGGGAATCATCTTTGTCTATACGACGCCGATCATCGCGCGGCTGTTCTTCGGCAGCCGACTCGCGCTGACGCTGATGTTGGTCAACTTCCTGCCGTTTTTCTACCTGCTGCGCAACGGTCCCTTTATCCACTTCTCGAACTTCAGCCTGACGCTTGAGGCCAGCCACACCTACATCCAGGCGCTGCTCTTCCTGTTCTTCAACGTCTGCATTCCACTGGCCGTCTTTCGCGTGCTGCAAGCGCTCGATGCATCGGCCATTCGCCACCGCGAAGGCAACTCGGCGTTGGCCGTAAGCCACGCGCAGTACCGCGAGTTTTTCGAAAATACCGGCGGCCCGATTCTGCTCTGCGCAGAAGACGGAACGATTCTGCAAGTCAACCGAATGGCCAGCGAACTGATCGACAACAGCGATTGCGCGCGCCAGGGCGATTCGCTATTCGACGCCCTCGAACCGTTCGCAGAAGATCGGCAAGCCGTTGGCGAACCCCATGCGTCGCTGGAAAATGCCAGGGGACGACAGCTGGCGATACCCGAGGGACGGCGAGTCGTCGTTGAATACGTGACGCAGACGGCGCAGCGTTATTACATTGTCGCGCTGCGCGACGCGAGCGGTCTCGACGCCATTGAGAAAGCGCTCAAGCGCAGCGAGGAAAGCGTGTCCTTCCTGAGCCAGCACGATGCGCTGACCCGGCTGCCCAACCGCAAGTCGCTGCGCGCTCATCTTGCGCAAATCCTGCCGAGCCTTGAAGGAGGGGTGGTCGTGGCGATGGTTTCGATTCGCCTCAACAGCATCCGCCTGGTCAACGAGAAATTCGGCGCGCTGGTCGGCGACGCATTCATCCAGCGTTTTGCCGAAGAACTGCGCAAGACGCTGCCGCCAGACGCGTTCTGCGCACGACTCAGGAGCATCGTCTTTCCCATCGTTCTGGCACCGACCCGTTCGGCGAACGATGTCGTCGAGCAAGTCGAAAGGCTGCGCCAACTGCTGCCCCAGGAAATAGCCGTCGACGGGCATCGCCTGATCGTTCTGGTGTCGACGGGAATCGCGCTGGCCAGAGCCGGCGACACCTCGCCCGAAGAACTGATGCAGCGCAGCGAAGTGGCGCTCGACGCCGCGCGACGTTCGACCGACGACGCGGCGGCGCTTTTTGACGAGGCCGATGCCGCCCAAATCCGCCGCCGCATCGAAATCGAGCTGGGTATCGTCGCCGCGCTCAAACAGGGTGAATTCCGCCTGGTCTATCAACCCAAGGTCGATGGCCAGGGCAAGATAGCCGGAATGGAGGCGCTGATCCGCTGGCACTCGCCGACGCTCGGCGACGTTTCGCCCACCGAGTTCATCCCGATCGCCGAAAGCAGCGGTCTGATCCGCGGAATAACGCGCTTTGTCGTTGAAGAAACCTGTCGCTTCATCCGACGAACGATCGACATCGGGCGCCAATGCCCGCCGATTTCACTGAATCTGTCGGCCGTCGATGTCATTCGGCACGACCTGCTCGAACTGATCGACGATTCGAGCGCACGCCATTCGACCCCCGCCGAGCTGCTTGAGTTTGAAATCACCGAAACCGGATTGATCGGCAACGAAGCACTGGCCATCCACCATCTGCGCGAACTGACACGACGCGGTAGCGGCATTGCCATCGACGACTTTGGCACCGGCTATTCGTCGTTTTCCAAGCTCAGCAATTTCCCGGTCAGCAGCATCAAGATCGACCAGTCCTTTGTGGCGCGTATCGGCCAATGCGAAAAAAGCGAAGCTATCATCAAGGCCATCGTCTCGCTGGCCGGATTGCTGTCCTGCACCAGCATCGCCGAAGGCGTCGAGAACGAGGCTCAGGAGCGCTTTCTCAAAGCGATCGGTTGCGAGCAGTTCCAGGGGTATTACTACTACCGCCCACTGGAAATCGCGCAGCTGCGTGAACTCGGGCTGCTGCTGCCCTTCGGCGAAAGGGACCGCGACGTCGCAGCGCCGACGGCTGATGAATCGCGCCCCGAGTTCTCGGATATCGTCGAAATCGTCGCCGAGAACGGCTAACGAAAATCAGTCGCCAGCACGCAGCCGCCAAGCCCGATAGACCTGTAGCGCGACGTGGGCGTCGCTGGCCGCGTAGAGCAGCTGGCGCTCGACGAGGCGAGGATTCGCCCAGTTGCTGGTGCCGACGCTCTTCGATTTGTGCAACCTCTGGCCGAAGAAGTGCGCGACAGCGACTTTGGCGCCGACCGTTCCGCGATGGCCCTGACCACGCAGCACTTCGCCCAGATCGAGAACGTTGGCAAGTTCTATCCCCAGGCGCGACTTCAATGCGCTGCGGTCGTTGCCCAGACCGAAGCCGACCTTGAGCACATGCGTCGACTCGAGAATCGTCTTGAGCTCGCGGCTACTCGGCCATTGGACTAGCGGAAAAAGGTAGGCGCGCGTTTCGGTCGCCAGCTGAATCAGGTGCGGTCCGGTCGACACTTCGCCCTTGAGAAAGGTCGGCTTGGACTCGGTATCGAAACCGACCACCGGCGCCGCCATCAGCGCATCAAGCGCCTCGGCGGCAAGCCGCGCGGACGTCACCAGCACGATATCGGCGAGCGCGATTCCCGCGTAATCGGGAAGCTCGGCCGCGGCGAGCGACGCCCGATTGAGGGTCACCTCGTTCAATTGACGCACGCCGCCAGGCGTTCGCCCAGCCATTTGCCGATCGACTTGATTTCCGGCGGGTCCCCCAATAGCGCGTCCACTGCAAGCTCCTTCGGAAAAGATCGGCCATTATCGCAGAAGTACCGGCCGCCCCCTTGGTCGGCAACGGATAAACGGGTGGCCGGCCGCACTTTCAAGGATAATTGCGCATGATCGAAACTTCCCCCCCCACCCCGACCCTGCCCGCCGCCCCCGCTGCCGGGCGTTTGTTCAACGAACTGCCGCTGTCGCCGCGATTGCTGGCGACGCTCGAACAGCTCGAGTATCTTGCGATGACGCCGATCCAGGCGGCCAGCCTGCCGCTGGCGCTGGCCGGTCACGACCTGATCGCACAGGCCAAGACCGGCAGCGGCAAGACCGCGGCGTTCGCCTTGTCGCTGCTCACCAATCTCAACCCGCGGCGCTTTGCGGTACAGGCGATGGTGCTCTGCCCGACGCGCGAACTCGCCGATCAGGTGACGCAGGAGATCAGGCGTCTGGCGCGCGGCGAGGACAACGTCAAGATCCTGACGCTGTGCGGCGGCAGCACGCTGCGCCCGCAGCGCGACAGCCTCGAGCACGGCGCACACATCGTCGTCGGCACACCGGGTCGAATCATGGACCACCTCGAGCGCGGCAGCCTCAAACTCGACGCGCTCAACACGCTGGTGCTCGACGAAGCCGACCGCATGCTCGACATGGGCTTTTACGACGACATCGCCTATGTCGCCAAGCAATGCCCGGCCGGACGACAGACGCTGCTGTTCTCGGCGACCTATCCGGAAGGGATCGCCAAGCTGGCGCGCCAGTTCATGCGCTCGCCGCAGGAAATCAAACTGCTCGAGCAGCACGCCGAGAGCAAGATCCGCCAGCGCTTCTACGAGATCAAGCACGACGAGCGCCTGCAGGCGGTCGCCATCCTGCTCAGACACTACCGTCCGGTCAGTACGCTGGCCTTCTGCAACACCCGCCAGCAGTGCCGCGACCTCTACGAAGTGCTCAAGGGGCAAGGCTTCCATGCGCTGACGCTGCACGGCGACCTGGAGCAACGCGAGCGCGACCAAGTGCTGATCCAGTTCGCCAACCGCAGCTGCTCGGTGCTGGTCGCGACCGACGTCGCGGCGCGCGGCCTCGACATCGCGCAGCTCGAAGCGGTGATCAACGTCGACGTCACCCCCGACCCGGAAATCTACATCCACCGCATCGGCCGCACCGGCCGCGCCGACGAGGACGGCTGGGCGTTCAGCCTGTGCAGCCCGGCCGACCGGCGGCGCCTGGCGGCGATCGTGCAGCAGACCGGATCGGACGTTCCGTGGCACGGCTTGGGTTCGCTGCAGGGCAGCGACGACTCGCCGCTGGTGCCGCCGATGGTGACGTTGCAGATCCTCGGCGGGCGCCGCGAGAAAATCCGCGCCGGCGACGTGCTCGGCGCGCTGACCGGAGAGACCGGCGGCGAGCGCCAATTCACGCGCGAACAGGTCGGCAAGATCACCGTCACCGACCAATCGACCTATGTCGCCGTCGCGCGCAACCTGGCGCGCGAAGCGGTACGCAAACTATCGGTGGGCAAGGTCAAGGGGAAAACGGTCAAGGTCCGCGCGCTGTAGCGCCGATCGACTCGGTGCCCAGGTCGTCGGCGGCAACCGGCGACCACAAGGGACGCCCCGCCGCGTCGAGGTAGCAAAGATAACAGCGCAGATCGAACTCGAGCTGGTGGTAATCCGGCGCCATATGCCGACACAATTGATAGAAGGCCTTGTCGTGCGCTGCCTCCTTCAGATGCGCGAGTTCATGCACGACGATCATCTGCAGGAATTGCTGCGGCATTTCCCGAAACACCGCGGCGACGCGGATCTCGCGCTTGGCCTTGAGCTTGGTTCCCTGCACCCGCGCGATGCGGGTGTGCGTTCCCAGCGCGTGCTGCATGACCTGCAACCGGCTGTCGAAGCACACCATCGAAAGTTGCCCGGCGTTGCGCAGATGGGCGCTCTTGATCTCCTGCGCAAAATCGTAAAGCGCCTTGTCGGTGCGCACCTCGTGCGCCAGCGGGTATTTGCGCAGCAGTGCGTCGGCCAAGCGGTTCTGTTCGATCAGCCGCCGCACCTCGTCGGCGAGTGCTGCGGGATAAGCGGCAAGGTAGTTCGGCGGAGGCTTGGGACGCATCGGTCAGGCAAGTTGAACTCAGAGATTAGTCAGTGACCGAGCGCAACAGCGCTTCGATTTGTTTTCTGTGCAGCTCCAGATCCGCACGACACTCAGCCAGATCAGCCTCGAGCTGCACGCATTTCCTGGCCCAATCATCGCACGACTGGCAGTATTCCGCACCGCCCACCAGCTCATCCTCAGACAAGGATTCGAGCGACTCAGCCAGCAGGCCAAAGGTATCGGCTATTGCTCGAAGCGGATCAGAGACTTCCTTGACCATTTCGACACCATCTCATCAGCGACCATCCGACCGTCTTTGTACCTCTTCACAGCAGGCGCCGATATTCCCCATTACCCGTACTAAACTGCCCACCAAGGCCATAAACGAAAAACCCCGCGTAGACTGGCGTCTGGCGGGGTCTTCGAAACGGTGAGAGACCGTTTTATGCTGTTTTCCTGGCGACGACCACCTCTCGCCAGGCCACAACGATCGGGTGAATGATAGCGGCGGGCGCAACGACAAAAATGCCATGGTAGATATTGCTGCCAAAAATTGTCCCTAGGCCAACTTCGTCGTGACCACGAATCTTCGCAATGATCGTCGTCGCGAGTTCTGGAGTCGATGTGCCAACAGCGACAATCGTTGCGCCAATAACGAATCCGTCTATGCCCAAGGCATAAGAAACGCCTCTTGCGCCAGCAACGATCAGATATCCGGCAGCAACAAGCAAGGCCAGCCCAACAACGCACGATATGGCGACCGACCATCGTCGATGTTCGCCGAGCGCCTCAGTTGTATCGCTTCGTTGCTTTCGTCCCTCGATGATCGCGGTTACAAGCCAAGCTAAAAACATGCTCAACATCAAAAAACCGTCGAATCTGGAAAGCTCGCCATCCAAAACGAGAACTCCCGTGGGTACGGGAATCAGTAACGCTACAGGGAAATCCCGCTTGACGCTGTCACGAGGACTCTGAATCCCGGAAATAACCAGGGCCAGCCCGAGGATCAGTGCAACATTCACAGCATTGCTGCCCAGTGCCTCACCGAGGGCGATTTCGGGATTCCCCGCCAGCGCAGAACTAATCGATACTGACATTTCAGGACTAGAGGTGGCGAATGCCGCAACCGTTGCACCGACGATGCCTGGCGAGATACGTACCCGGAGGGCGAGGCCGACCGCGCCGCGAACAAAAAGCTCACCGCCGATGCCCGCACATACGACCCCCAAAGTCAAAACGACGAAATCGTTCATCGCACTCTAGCAGGTTGAATTTGCATATGAATAATCACGGGGTCGTGATCAATTTAAACGTGATTCCTGTCATGCCCCGCCAGGCTCAAGAGGACCAGATCAGGCACTCCCTCGACGCACAGCTTGGTCATCAGGCGTGCTTTATGTACTTCCACGGTACGAGCGCTGATACCCAGTGCGTCGGCGATTTCTTTGTTGTGCCTTCCGATGACGACCAATTCCATGACTTCCCGCTCGCGCGGCGTTAGTCTGCCAAGCAGTAGTTCGGCCTCGGCATTCCTGTTTTCATTGTTCTGCGCTGCCGCTTGACGAATGAAGGCTTCTTCAATCGCACTCATTAACTTGCCGTGGTCGATCGGTTTTTCCAGAAAATCTACAGCACGGGCCCGAAAGGCGGCCCGCGCAGACTCCACATTGCCATGTCCCGTCATCACGATGACCGGCATCTTGCAGCCCGTCTCCAGCAATCGCTTCTGGAGGGTGAGGCCATCCATACCAGGCATGCGAATATCGAGAAGCAAGCAGCCACGCCACTCCGTGCGGTAGGCCTTGAGAAAGCTCTCAGCATCAGCAAAGAGGAACACCGGGTGGCCGCGCAAGCCGAGCAACAGCCCCAAGGCATCACGGACGGATTGGTCATCTTCGACGATAAAGATCGTGTTTCCCTTAGCTTGCATTGGCGATCGTTCCTTCTGTAGGTAATATCAGCTTGAACAAGCCGTGATTTCCCATCTCAGCCGACAGATGACCGCCATGTGCTTCGACAATGGCGCGACTGATCACCAGGCCCAGTCCAAGCCCGCTGGCCTTGGATGAGTGGAAGGCTTCGAACATCCGTGCTGCCGTGGCACCGGAGAGCCCAGGGCCACTGTCTTCAATGCTAACGCAAACCCGACCTGCGCCCTCGAGCTGGGCCGATATCCGAATGCGACGTTGCCCCGCTGCTTGTTCGGCAACGGCATCGAACGCATTGGATAGGAGGTTGCGCAGGACAACCTCAAGTTGCAGACGATCACCAAAAAGTGTACTTGGTGGTCCTGGATCAATGATCAACTCGATGCCTTTCTGTTGTGCCCTGACCGTGAAAGAGCTTCCCGCCGACGCCAGCAAGTCGCCGAGGACGATCAGTTCGAGCTGAGTGGCGCCAGTGCGAAAGAAATCGCGAAGGCGGCGTACTACGTCGGCAGCACGAAACGATTCAGCGACCATGCGATGGATCGTTTCACGCAGTCGTTCGCCCGTATCGCCCTGATTGATAAGCTCCTCGCAGGCCATTCCGTAAGCCGACAAGGCGGTGAGCGGTTGATTGAGTTCATGGGCCAGTGCCCCCGCCATTTCGCCCGCTGCAGCGAGACGCAGCGTTTGACGAAGTTCCGCGCTGACTCGTTGCTTCTCGTCGATGACGATCCCGATAAAGAAACCAAATAAGGCAAGCACGGCCGCCAATGCCTGGATTTCAAGTACGGTAATCGCCGAAAATCGAAGAAACTGGACTGCGGCAATAATACCCACCTGCACGATCGCAGCGCTAAGCACGGCACCGGCTAAACCCTGCCTGGCAGCGGCCCATACGACAGGCAGGAAGAGCACGTAGAAATATTTGAAATCAGCGGCGGCGCCGATTCCGAAAGCGACCCACAGTGCCAGACCGGTCGCGATCAGATAACCCAGCGATTCCCAAGTGATGACCATCGCCCTGAGCTGACTGCGGCCCCCGTCATCGAGCAGCATCCACAGAATCGGCATCGACACCAGGACACCGACACAATCTCCGACCCAGTAGCGAACAAATGCGTCGGTCACATCGCTGAAGGGTATTAGCTTCCTGATTGATAGCGTCGCGACGTACACCACGCTGTTCAACAGGGTGCCGACGGCAACGATTCCTGCCCATTCAAGCAAACCCCTTCGATCATTGAAAATACTTCTACTCGACAGGCGGTGGCGCAAAACCTCTGCGATCGCCCAATACCCGACTGTCAGCAAAGCCGACAAACCGATTGATACCAGCAAGGACACCGGCAAATTGCGTACCCAGGCATCTGCCATAAAGATCGCCAGCGCGAGGGGAAGTATCGCGTTTCGTCCAAAGCGCAGCAGGAAAAGCAGGCCAAGCGCCGGTGCGGGATTCCACGGCGTGATATTGAGTCCGTGGAGAGGATGGATGTAGCTCGCCCAATCGAGCGCGACATAGCCCAAGAGCAGGGTCAGAAGGTCGTGCCAACCAGGACGCAGAGTCGGCAGCATGGGTGAAATCATCCCGATCCGGTTGATCAAGGTGTCATTGTGCATTGGCATATTTGATTATGTAATTCGTTAAAACACGTACGTGATTCCCTTACGGCCCCGCCGAGGCGGCCTCAGCGAGAGTTTTTCGGCAGGGCTGGAGAGCTTGTGAATAGGGGTTTCCCGTACGCGCAAGCCCCAATTTTCAAGCCAGACAAAACGATCTACATTCATCATCATGGTTCGCTCACTAACTACCTTGATTGGTCTTTTTCTCTTCTGGCTACTGCTGTCGGGAATGTTCGTGCCCTTTTTGTTGGCGGCAGGCCTTGGCAGTGCGATCGCAGTTGTTATGTTTACGCGACGCCTGGACATTATCGCCGCGGAAGCTACGCCAACCTATCTAAATTGGTTCAAATTCGTCGCCTATTGCCCTTGGTTGATTAAGGAAATCATGGTCGCCGCCTGGGATGTCACCAAGCGCATCCTGCATCCGAAAATGCCCATCTCGCCGACGATGGTTGAATTTTCGCCGTCGCAAACGACGGACACCGGGCTGGTTATTCATGCTAATTCGATCACACTGACTCCCGGCACGATCAGCGTTGAAGTCGAGCGCGGGCGCTTTCTGGTGCACGCCTTGAGCCGCGAAGGTGGGGCGTCCTTGGCCGGCAGTGAAATGGATAGCCGCTGCACTTCTCTGGAGCGTCATTGACTATGCTCGCCGCCGCCACGCTTGCCCTGCTGGTTACCGTCGCTCTGGCGCTGGCACGCGCTGCTCTTGGCCCGACGGTTTTCGACCGATTGCAGGCGTGCAGTACAGTCGGCACCTGCGCGATGTTGGTTTTAGCCTTGCTCGGCTTTCTCGGTGGACGTCCGGAATTCCTCGATATTGCCCTTGTTTATGGCCTGCTCAATGTCATTGGCGTGATCGCGGTGCTGAAGTTCTTTCTTCACGGCGATACAAACAAAGCGGGTGCCAAGTCCACTTCCGAGGACACCCCGTCATGACCATCTTCATCGACATCCTGAGCGCCTTGTTTCTCGCTGGTGGGGCGTTCTTCTGCCTGGTCGGCGGCATCGGCCTGGTGCGCATGCCTGATTTCTATACCCGGATGCATGGTGCCAGCGTCACCGAGACCCTGGGCGCCGGATTCATGCTGATCGGCCTGATTTTGCAGGCTGGACTGACCTTGGTCGCCGTAAAGCTGGCGATGATCGGTCTGTTAATCCTCTTTGCCAGCCCGACGGCGACGCACGCGCTGGCCAAGGCAGCGCTGAGGAGCGGGCTCAAACCGCAGCTCGGAAAGCAGCCTTCTGACGACGAGGTGACGCCATCGAAACCCTGATCATCAACGTGCTGCTGGTGCTGATGGCGATTGCGGTATTTACGCTGATCCTGACGCGCAATTTGTTCTCGGTGATCGTCCTCTCCGGCATCTACAGCTTTCTGATGGCGACCATTCTCGTCGCACTCGATGCCGTCGACGTCGCGATGACCGAGGCTTCGGTTGGTGCCGGGATTTCGACGGTGCTGTTGCTCGGGGCTCTGCATCTTTGCAAGAGCGAGGAAGCGAAGCACGCGCACAAGCCGTGGCTGCCTCTCGCCGTCTCGCTGTCAACTGGTGCGCTCTTGGTCTATGGCGCCTTCGGTCTGCCGACCTTCGGCGATCCGGCCGCACCCATTCACCAGAACGTCGTGCCCCGTTATATGCAAAACGAGACCGAGGTGCCGAATGTTGTCACCGCGGTTCTCGCCAGTTTCCGCGGTTACGACACGCTGGGCGAAACGACGGTGGTATTCACCGCCGGCGCCGGCCTTATCGCTCTGTTACGGCGGCGCAAGAAGACGGAGCCGGAAGGTATGCAGCGAAAGGATGACGCATGAGCAACGATCTCGTCTTGCGGGTGATAGGAAGGCTGCTGATCCCCTTCATACTGCTTTTCGCACTGTATGTGCAATTCCACGGCGATTTCGGTCCTGGTGGTGGCTTTCAGGCCGGCGTGATCATCGCCGCCGGACTGATCTTCTTCGCGCTGACCCATGGCGTGGACACTGCGCGCAAGGTGGTTCCCGACTGGCTGGTCGAAACCATGCTCGCCAGCGGCGTGCTGATCTACGCGGGGGTGGGTCTGGCTGGACTGCTATTCGGTGGCAATTACCTCGACTATTTCGTACTCGACCACAACCCGGTCCATGGTCAGCATCGCGGCATCTTCTGGGTCGAAGTCGGCGTCGCCACCACGGTGAGCGGCGTGATGCTCAAGATCTACTACATGTTCGCCTCGCGCAGCGGCTCGGAGGACTAACCGTGTTCGGGCATTTTTCCTACATCATCACCGTCTTCCTGATGGTTGCCGGCCTCTTTATCATCATTGCGCGCGGCAACCTGATCAAGAAGCTGGTCGGCCTGTCAATCTTCCAGACGTCGGTCTATCTGCTCTACATCGTTCCGGGGAAGCTGGTCGGAGGAACTGCTCCAATCATCTCGCCGCAATACACCGTCTATTCCAACCCGCTGCCGCACGTATTGATCCTGACTGCCATCGTCGTTGGCGTCGCCACCCTGGCACTCGGTCTAGCGCTTGCAGTGCGCATCCGCGAAGCCTACGGCACGATTGAAGAAGACGAAATCTTGGCGCGCGATCATGTCGTGGTCGCAGCCAGTCATGAGGAGCCCGTATGAGCCTCGCCCAGCACCTGCCGGCGCTGCAAGTGGTGTTGCCGCTGATCTCGGCGCCGCTCGCTGTTCTGCTGCGGCGCGGCGCGGTGGCCTTTGCCATCGTCACGGCCGCAGCCTGGACCGCCTTCGCCATCGCCATCGCGCTGTGGCTTCAGGTCGCCGCCGACGGAGCGATTTCGTACCACATCGGCAACTGGCAACCGCCGTGGGGAATCGAGTACCGTATCGACCGCCTCAACAGCTTCGTGTTGGTGCTTGTTTCCGGCATTGCCGCCGTCGTCCTGCCCTACAGTCGCGCCAGCGTCGAGCGCGAGATTCCGCGCGAATCGCACTACCTCTTCTACGCTATGCTCGGTCTGTGTTTTACCGGTCTGCTCGGCATCACCATTACCGGCGACGCTTTCAACCTTTTTGTCTTCCTCGAAATTTCGTCGTTGTCGACCTATGTGCTGATCGCGCTGGGCCGCGACCGTCGCGCGCTCACCGCGTCCTACCAGTACCTGATCATGGGCAGTATCGGCGCGACCTTCATCGTCATCGCCATCGGCCTGCTCTATCTGATGACTGGCACGCTCAACCTAGCCGACATGGCGACCAAACTTGCGGCGATCAAGAGCACACGTCCGGTGCTCGCCGCACTGGCCTTCTTTACAGTGGGCGTTTCGCTCAAGGCCGCGATCTTCCCTCTACACCAATGGTTGCCCAATGCCTACACCTATGCGCCGTCGGCGGTCACGGCGCTGGTTGCAGCGACGGCAACCAAGGTGACCCTTTACGCGCTGATCCGATTCTATTTCACGATTTTTGGCGAGAGCATGGTCTTCAAGAGCCTGCCCTTGCCGGAAATCATGCTGGTGCTGTCGCTCTTCGCGATGCTGGTCGCCAATTTCGTCGCCATTTTCCAGACCAATTTGAAGCGCCTGTTCGCCTATTCGAGCGTCGGCCAGATCGGCTACATCACGCTCGGCCTGTCGTTCGATTCTGTGCACGGGCTTGCCGCGTCGATCATGCATCTCGTCAATCACGGGATCGCCAAGGGCGGAATCTTCCTGCTCATCGGCGCCATCGTGGCGACTTTGACTACCCGGCAAGGCATGCCTCCGGCGCCGACCTTTGATCGCCTGGCTGGCCTTGCGAAGCAAATGCCGTTGACCTGCTTCGGCATCGTCATCGGCGGGTTTAGCCTGATCGGCGTGCCTGGGACGGCGGGCTTCATCACCAAGTGGCACCTGATCCTGGCGGCAATCGAAAAGGACCAGTGGTGGCTCGTCGGTGCGATTCTCATCAGTTCGCTGCTGGCAGTGACCTACGTCTGGCGCTTTGTCGAAGTCGCCTATTTCCGCGCCCCGCCAGCTGGATCGGCGCCGCGTGGCGAGGCCACGTATGCCCTGCTGATCCCGGCGTACGTGCTGATCGCCGCAACCATCTGGTTTGGTATCGACACTTCTTTCACTGTCGATACGGCGCTGGATGCCGCTCAACTATTGATGCATAACAGCCGATGAACAACGACAAGCTCATTCTCGCGATTCTTCTGTTGCCCGTTTTCGGCGCACTGGGCATCCTTCTGGCCAGGCGCTGGCCGAATCTGCGCGAAACCGTCACCGTGCTGACTGCGGTGTCGCTGTTCGCCGGCGTGCTCCAGTTGCTCGACCCAGTGCTCGCCGGCCTGCGCCCCGCAGTCGCCTTGCTTGAGCCGCTGCCCGGTCTGCCGATTGCCTTTCGTGTCGAGCCTTTGGGAATGATCTTTGCACTGATTGCGTCGGGATTGTGGATCGTCAATTCGATCTATTCGATCGGCTATATGCGCAAGAACAAGGAGAACCACCAGACGCGCTTTTACGTTTGCTTTGCGTTGTCCATCGACGCAGCGCTCGGCATCGCCTTTTCCGCCAACCTGCTGACCTTGTTCCTGTTTTATGAAGTGCTGACGCTGATCACCTACCCGCTGGTCACCCATTCGGGAACCGAGCAGGCCAAGAAGGGCGGCCGCGTCTATCTGGCAATCCTGATGGGCACCTCGATGCTGTTCCTGCTGCCGGCCATCGTCTACACCTGGCACATCGCCGGCACCACCGATTTTCGCGCCGGCGGCATCCTGCCCGGCGATCTCGCACCAGCCACCGTGGTCGCGCTGCTGGCGCTTTTCATGTTCGGTATCGGCAAGGCGGCGCTGATGCCTTTCCATCGCTGGCTGCCCGCGGCAATGGTCGCGCCAACGCCGGTTTCGGCCTTGCTGCATGCGGTCGCGGTAGTCAAGGCTGGAGTTTTCAGTGTCGTCAAGGTCGTAGTCTATGTCTTCGGATTCGACATCCTTTCCGGCCATACCGATTGGCTGATCGGCATTTCGTGCTTCACCATCATCACCGCCTCGGTGGTCGCGCTCAACGCCGACAACCTCAAGCGACGGCTTGCCTACTCGACGGTCAGCCAGCTCTCGTACATTATTCTGGGGGCTGCAGTTCTTACCCCGCTGTCGCTGGTCGGCGCAGCGCTGCATATCGCCGCTCACGCTTTCGGAAAAATAACGCTGTTCTTTGCCGCGGGCTCAATTTACACGGCGGCGCACAAAACTGACGTCAGCCAACTCGACGGAATTGGCCGCGAAATGCCCTGGACGATGGGTGCGTTTGCCATCGGTGCGCTTTCACTGATCGGCATTCCCCCCTTCGTTGGCTTCCTGAGCAAGTGGTACCTCATATCGGGAGCACTCGCCGGAGAGCGCTACGTGGTAGCGGCAGTCATTCTGGTCAGTACCTTGCTGAATGCCGCTTACTTTCTCCCGATCATTCATCGTGCATTCTTTCGCCCAGCTCACGATGACCCGCATCATCGCTCAGGGCACGGTGAGGCGCCGCTGCCGATGGTCATCGCCATCGTTCTCTCCGCCTCAGGGACATTTATCGCGTTCCTCTTTCCCGACATCTTTCTCAGGCTGGCGCGAGGCATCGCACTGGGAGGAACATCATGAACAGGCCGCGCAATCATCGCCACGCCGAGGCCAGACGCTGGCTGGATTATCCGGAAAACGTGCGAAAAATCTATTTTTCGGTCTGGATCGGCTGTGCCATTTTGCTGCTTCTGGAGCTGATGATCGACAAGCACGCCGAAACCACAGCCGAACACTGGTTTGGCTTCCACGGCTTCTTTGGCCTGATCGCTTGTATTGCCCTGGTGCTGGCGGCCAAACTCCTGCGCCGCATCATCTCCCGGCCCGAAAACTACTATGACCATCACTGAATTGTCACCCGGCCTGACCCTGATTGTCGGCAGCCTTTTGATTCCTCTGCTGCGTGGGCGGGCTCGGTCGGTCTACCTCGTGCTGCTGCCCCTGCTTGGCTTGGTCCATCTTGCTCAGCTATCGACCGGCGAGTTTGGCGTCCTGCACTTTCTCGGACTGCAGTTGGTCACGCTGCGGGTAGACCGCTGGAGCATGCTTTTCGGCTGGATCTTCATGATCGCCGCGCTCATCTCGGCGATTTACGCGCTGCATTTACGCACCGCGTTGCAGACAACCGCAGGATTCGCGTACGCCGGCAGCGCCATTGGCGCAGTATTCGCCGGAGACCTGATGACGCTGTTCATTTTCTGGGAATTGACCGCCGTCACCTCGGTCTTGCTGGTCTGGGCTGGCGGCACCGCTTCCGCCTATCGAGCCGGGATGCGTTACCTCATCGTCCAGATTACGTCCGGTATGCTTCTTTTCTTCGGTGCAGTGATCCAGTTCAAAGCCACCGGTTCGCTCGCCTTCGATCACATCGGTCTCGATGCGCCGGGAGGATGGCTTTTCTTTATCGCCTTCGGCATCAAGTGCGCTTTTCCGCTGCTGCACACCTGGTTGCAAGACGCCTATCCCGAGGCGTCAGAGGTCGGAACGGTCTTTCTGTCGGCATTTACCACCAAGCTCGCAATTTACGCCCTGGCGCGCGGTTTTTCCGGCACCGAGTTGCTCATCCCGATCGGCGCCATCATGACTGCCTTTCCGATCTTTTTCGCAGTCATCGAAAACGATCTGCGCAAAGTGCTGGCCTATAGCCTGAACAATCAATTGGGTTTCATGGTAGTCGGCATCGGCATCGGTACCGAACTCTCGCTGAACGGGACCGCCGCCCATGCGTTCACCCACATCATCTACAAAGCGCTGCTGTTCATGTCGATGGGCGCCGTGCTGTACCGAGTCGGAACGGTCAAGGGCTCTGAACTTGGCGGACTTTACAAGTCGATGCCATTGACCACCGTGTTTTGCATCATCGGAGCCGCGTCGATATCAGGATTTCCGCTGTTCAGCGGCTTCGTCAGCAAATCGATGATCCTCTCTGCCGCCGGACAGGGCGCCTATTTGATAACTTGGGTGACGCTGCTGTTTGCCTCCGCGGGCGTGTTCCACCATTCCGGGATCAAGATTCCCTACTTTGGCTTCTTTGGCCATGATTCTGGCAAACGCTGCAAGGAAGCGCCCGTCAACATGCTCGTCGCCATGGGTATCGCCGCGATTCTCTGCGTCGGCATTGGCGTCATGCCTGGTCCCCTCTATGCAATGCTTCCTTACCCTGTTGTCTTTGAGCCCTACACCGCGTCGCACGTGCTGGGACAACTTCAATTGCTGATGTTCTCGGCGCTGGCCTTCTCGATTCTGATGTGGACGCGCATCTATCCGCCTGAACTGCGCGCAGTCAATCTTGACGTCGACTGGCTCTGGCGTGTGGCTTTCCCGTCAGCTTGGCGTTACGGCGTTGGTTTGTGGGAAAGCTTGCTGGCAAGTGCTGCCAGTGTCCTGGCCGCAAAGTCTGCCAACATTTGTAGCTTGGTCGCTCGCCACCGGCAGGCGGACGGGTTGCTAATCCGCTCCTGGCCAACTCGCAGCATGGCGATGTGGGTAATGGTGATGCTGCTTGCCTATCTGCTTGTTTACTATATCGGCAAGTGAGGCGGACATGACCAATTCGAATGCGTTCCACCTGCTCGGCAGAGCACTAAAGCGAAGCGTGCTGGCTTGGGCCTTACCTCACATTGTGCAGGTACCGCCTGCCGAATGGGATGACGCTTTGAAGCGGGCACGGGAAACAAATTTCGACACGATCGAGCGTATTGGGGTTCTGGCCGGCATCGCGTTTACGACTTACCTGCTGCGCTTTGACGCAAATGAAGCCGAGATATCTCTTCCAATTCGTTTCCTTGCTCAATTTGCGGCCGCCGTACCGCTGCTCATCCTACTTGTTGGTCCGTTCTACCTACGTTGCTTGCGCCGTGGGCTGGATCACGTCATCGAACACCGGCGCATTGCCGGTTGATTCCCCCCAGGAGGAGACATCATGTTACCCAGAACTGGAAACAAATTTGCTTCCGACGGAAAGGCATACGGCTTAATCCACACGCAACAATTGCTGGGAGCGGACACCATGAGCACACCAGATCAAACTGAAGTAAACGCCAAACCTTTGCGCCTATTGGTACCGATAAATGCCAACCAGGATTCGCGCTGGGGCATTCAGTATGCATTGCGCCGTCACCAGAAAGGCACCTTATTGGAAGTGGTTCTACTCAATGTAGGCGAACCGATCACTCAGTGGGAGGTTCTACGTTTCCGCACGCAGCAGGAAATTGAACAGTTTCAGTCTGAGCGGGCGCAGGCATTTATCGAAGAGGCGAGCCAGTTGTTGGAGGCGAGTAATATTCCATTTCGCGGTGTTTTCAAACAGGGAAAATTAGTGTTCTCAATTCTGGATACCGCCGAAGAGCTCGATTGCGACGAGATCGTGTTGCCAACGTCTAAAACATGGTTATCGAGCCTGTTCTCTTGCGACATCGTCAGCACGGTCGTGCGTCAGCAGCGTGGTGTACCTGTCGTACTGGTGAATGATGAGGGGAGCACGCTAGAATCGAATCGAGTTCTTCAGTGAGACAAGGCAGTCCGTCGCACCGCGATTGGCGTCTACTTGTGGGGAATACAAACGTGCCCCACTCGTTGCATTCGATGTTCGGGAATACGGTAAGCGGGTGCAATCTTTGCCTTCAAGCCGTCATGAACTGAGCGCTTGGCAAATCAGAGGCATCCATGTACGTTCTACGGCCCCATTTTGCCAAGCGAGTTATGCGGCGGCGCGACAGCCGGCGCGTTCTGAGCCGGTCAATAGCCAGTTGCGACGCCCCTAGGTGATTGGCCGGATGGCGTTCTCCGCCGGGTTGTTGTCGATTGCCAAGGCGCCGTCATCGACATAGCGCATCAACGCCGGCCAGCGTTTCAGGCTGTAGTCGATGGCACGCGCTAGACCGGTGCCGTCCGCGGTCTTTACACATTGCGCAATCAGCCAATCGCGTAACGCGGTCACCTGTTTTTCCTGATTGGGGTGGTCTTCTTCGCCCATCACCCGGTGGCATTCATGGGACTGCTTCTGTTTTGTATCGGGTTTACCGAGGCCTACAAACGCCATCAGGATCGTCTCTTCCTGAGGGAGGAATTAGTGGTTGCCTTCTTCCTTGCCCGCTCGGTGACGTTGGGGGGGCTTCAGGAATGGTGGTTAGCTTTTAGCCAGGATCGCGCGCCATTGCCAGGCTGTTGAGCATCCCGTGAGGCCGCGCTTGGTGCGCACTGACGGCGGCTTCAGCAGCTCAAGCGGTTGCTAGCCTTGGCCATCGAGCCCGCAGCTATCAAACGCAGCCCCTCTAACATCAGGGGTTCGTTGGTAACGTGCCACTGGCGCTAGCCTGGATCCTTCGGACGATCCGCTTCCGATCGTGGCGTCTCCCGGCAATCAACGAGGGAGCGACTTCTCAGCTTGTTTTCGCGACGTATACGGACGGCCACACCAAAATACAAGAAAATCAGGACAAGCATCAGAGCGAGGGCAATCCAGGGTTTATCGACGATGTGCTGAATCATCGGCTACTCGCGGGAGGGCTGAATTTCACGGGGCGAAACCCAAGCGCCAGTTGCTGGTACAACTCGGGACTCAGGCGCGAGCTGACCGCTTTGGCTATCAAAGTCACCGCCATCAGACTGATGACCATCTCATGACCGTCGATCATTTCCATGACGATAATCGCCGAAGTGATGGGTGCCTGGGTTACGGCGGCCAGAAACCCGGCCATACATAGGGCGATAATCGGAATCGCCTCGGCTGGTATTCCCAGCAACAGGGCAATATTGGAGCCAAGCGCTGCGCCCACGGCCAGCGATGGGGCGAAAATTCCCCCGGGTATCCCCGAGTAATAGCTGATGAGCGTGGCCAGAAATCGAGAAAGTGGCGCGTGCCAAGGAAGCACGACTTGCCCGGAGACGACCTGAGATGTGATCTGATATCCACTGCCATAGGAAAGACCGCCGCCCACCCAGCCAATGACCGCTATCAGCACACCGCAAAGGCCGGCGAAAGCCACCGGGTGCTTGGCGCGCCAACGCCAGACGACAAATTCCTTACATTGCTGTGGCCAGATCATCAGGCGGCTGAAAAGCCCGCCGAGCAGTCCGCACACAACCCCGGCAAGAATGATCGGCAGGACGATGGAACGATTGAGGTTGTCGATCTTGAGATGGCCAAAATAGTTGTAATTTCCAAGCAAGGCGACGGCCACCAGACCCGACAGAATGATCGTGCTGACCAATACGCCGCTAGTTCGAGTTTCCAGTCGGCGGCCCAACTCCTCAACGGCAAAGACAATACCGGCCAGCGGCGTATTGAATGCCGCGGCGACACCGGCGGCGCCCCCGGCCAGAATCAGATCCTGCATGCGCAAGGCGCGCGAATGCGGAAGCCATTTGTGAACGGCGTGCATAATCGACGCCGCGACTTGAACGGAAGGGCCTTCGCGACCGGCCGAGAAGCCGCCGACCAGCGCCAAGGCGCCAAGGAATATCTTGCCGCAGGCGATGCGTAGTGAGAGCAGCGTATTGACGGCCTTTCCCTGGGCGGCCAGTCGGGTCGCGGCGATGACTTGCGGGATGCCGCTGCCCTGGGCGCCGGGAAAATAGCGCCGGGTTAGCCAGACAGTCAGCATGCCAATGGTCGGAGCCAACAGCAAGGGCATCCAGGCGCATCCAGAACACAGTACGACGAACAGCGCCAAGGCCCACTCCGCCAGTTTGGCGAAGGCGACCACCATCAGGCCGGCGAAGAGGGCGGCGAGCCAGAGCGTCATCCGAGTTCGCCAACGAAAACTACTCAATGGGCCACGAAGTCGAACCATCACCTAATCTCACCGACAATGGGGCACTCGTATTCAGTTCGCTCGCTGTGATATTTCAAATTGCTCAATCGTTCTTTCCTTGTTGCGTCAAAGCCAAATAGAGGCTGGCCTGTCATCACTGTTTATGCTCCTCGGCTGACAATGTGCATCGCGCATTGAAAAAAAATCCACGTATCCGGTTTGTTTGGCAAAAACCCTCGACGGTCCGCGACATCGAGTCGGGAATTATTCTTTTGCACGTGTCCTGCCCGTCTTCGTTCAATTCGTTCGCTGCGCTTTTGCTAATTGATCAAGCGCCCGGTCCTTGTTGTGATCAAAGCCAAAGTAAAAATGCCGGCCTTTTTTCCCGACGGAACGACCGTGCCCCGCCGAACACGAAGTCATTGACCAGCGCAGTCTCCTGCTACGATCGTCGTTGCACGAGATCTTCCCGTCCCCCCTGATCCCGCCGCAGTTCTCCGCGTCGGGAAGCTCCTTACCGCCAAGCTGACCAGTTAACGAGCACACCGTGTTGCCCTGGCGCAACTCGAAATTGAATCGATAGTTGTCTTCCGCCGCAGGCAGAAAGATCTTGGTCTTGAACAATGGGCCATCATCATCGAATTTGGCCACGAGAACGCCATATTCATCGCCTCGACGACATGCCGTGGTGATTGACAAAGCCAGGCACAGCAATCCAACGGCAATGATATTCCTTCGCATGGTTGTCCTTGCTTCACTGGTCTATTCGCGCCCACCGATCATGCCGGACTTGACAGTCATTCGTTCGAGGACTTGGAAGCGCTGCCGACAAATGGCTGGTGCAAATGGTGACTCCTCGTACTTGAGGAGCACTCTTCCACCATTTTTCAGAAAGGCCGCCTGACGTTTGCTCAGCCAACAGAAGTTCTATCGGCACCGTTTTAGTCCTCATGCCGGGCCTTGCGCAGTTGATCGCGAGCCATTTCCTCGCTACCTCCAAAGCCAAAGAAAAAACCTGACTCAGCGCCCTCGTCGGAACGACCGTAACCGCCTTGACATGAAGTAAGTAGCCATTGCAGGTTCAGCGTGCGGCCATCGTTGCACGAGACTCTCCCTGTTCCACGCAAGCCATCGCAAGGCTCAAAAAAGGGAATCCTTGGCGTTGGAATTTCACCGGTCAACAGGCACACACTGTCTTCCTGGCGGAAACCGTAATGAAAATGGTATTCACCGTCTTGTGACGCGGGAATGGCGATTGACGTGACGGTCGGCATGGCAGCGGAAAAGCCGCCGACCAGAACACCTCGGGCATCTTCAGTAACACACCCCGTTGCAATCAGCGATGAGGAGAGGATCAAAGTGTTTGTCACGATCTTTTTCAACATGGCAGTCCGGTCGCCCCGCACAGGATGTTAGACGTGCGAGCGCGGGCAAGCGCATCGCGTCAAGCACGGAATTTGTGTTGCTTCAACAAGCGGATCGCTCTTGACCATCATTGCGAATAGATTAATTCGACCCTGCGCATTTGTCGCCGACACTCGTTCGTCGTACACGATGGCAAATGCTTCACGCTGCCGCTGCGATTGCGACGAATTTGCCGGAGTGGCACGCCGTAGGTTCGAAGCTGTTTCTCCACGGCCATAAGACGCTCTTCCGTGATCGCCAGATTGTAGTTTCGGCTCCCCTGATCGTCTGCATGCCCGATCAGCAGCACGGTTTCCTTGCGGTCCAGTTTCAGACGATCGGCATGCAGGCGCAATTTTTCTTTCCCCGTATCGCTGACGATGGCCGAACGCAGCGCGAAAAATATACTGTTTTCCTCCGATACGGGGGCGGTCGGTTCCTTCTCTGGAGCAGAAGGGGGGATTTCTTCGGCAAGCGGCGCGGAAGGAACTGTGGTTACAGGCGGCGGTTGGTCTGATGGCATCAGGGTAAGCGGCGGAGGCGTGCTGCATCCGTAGAGCAAAAGAACAGAGGAAAGGCAGCAGGCGATTCGCCAAGCGACGTGACGCGCATCTCTGGAAGGCAGGTGCGAAGACCATGAAGCCAATTGCTTAGTTGTCATCTTCGCTTTGCTGCTTGACCATATCGGCAAGCGGAATAGTGGCAAAGCCATTGCCGTTTCCATTTTCATTTCCAGGCAAATGCCGAATCAACTCAGATAGATTTATATACAAAGTTTGCAGCGCGACACTGGGTATCGCCGCAAGTGCTTCCGGCAGAATGCCTTCCGCCGGTCCGGGCAACGCCGCGATCGCCTTGAGTCCGTCCGGAGCAAGGTGCAGACCGACTCTGCGCTGGTCTTCATGCATGCGGCTCCTCGCCAGACAGTTATTGGTCACCAGCTTTTCAACAAGCAGGCTGCAGGTCGATTGATGAATGCCCATTCGGCTTGCCAGCTCAGTAACTCCAAGGCCTGGCGTGCGTTGAACCTCCTGCAGTATCCACATCTGTGACCCCGATCGACCGCAGCGATCTTCGACCTCCTTGAAGTAGTGGCGCATGCTTCCGTAGATCATCCGGAACTGCTGAAGAACGACCAAGGGAAGTTGGGGTTGAGAGGCCGTATGAGTAGTCATTGATGTTGAACGGTTGCGTTGGCTGGAGATGTCAATTATATTGCACATAAATGTTGTATCGCCACACATTTGGAAAAATCTTGAAAAAGATGGTCTGAAGCCTTGGATTTCATGCCTTGATCAATCGCCAATCCGGCCGGTCAGGACCGACGCGCATCGCCCGTCAGGCGCTTCGGCTGTTTTGAAGGCGTCGCTACTGCGGCGAATCTGAAAGGGACTCCGATCACTATGAGCAAGCGTCCGCTGCGAATAGGCCTTTCCGCCCGCATCTACCACCCTGAAGTCGGGGCCACCGGATTGCGCTCAAAATCGCTGCAATATCTTGAGCAGTCCGTCGCGCACTGGGTCATGTCGCGCGAGGTGATGGTCTTCATGGTTCCGTCCGTTAGCGGTGACGGAATCGTTCATCGCAGCAGCATCCGCCTGTCGGATTATCCGCAATATCTGGACGGCCTGATCCTGCAGGGCGGTGCAGACATCAATCCGCAGAGTTATGGCGAAAAGGCTTTGCGTCCTGAATGGGCGGGAGACAAGGTGCGCGACGCCTACGAGATGGAGTTGCTGCACGAGTTCATGGAAGCCGGCAAGCCGGTTCTCGGCATTTGCCGAGGCGCCCAGCTGATCAATGTCGCGCTGGGGGGAACCTTGTATCAGGACATCGCGAGTCAAATCGAAACAGCTGGAGCACACGTTCATCCGGATTATGACCGGCACAGCCACGAGATCGTCTGGGATAGCCGGTCGGGCTTGGCCAATTTATACCCAGGCGTTGGCGGCGGTGCCGTGGTCTCGATTCACCACCAGTCGATCAAGTCCCTTGGGCGCGGCTTGCGGGTCGAGGCACGCGGTGCGGCGGATGAAATCGTTGAGGCCATACGCCATGACGGGAAGCAGTATGTATTTGGCGTCCAGTGGCACCCTGAGTTTCATCCGCCCGGTAGCCCAAACCTGCTCGATTGCACCCCCATTCTTGATGAATTTCTCAATGCCGCACGAGGTCGACGATGGTGAAATGGCGTTTTATCCCCATCGTCCCATGTCTTTCGAGGGCTTCGATAGCGGCCGCAATCAAGCCAGCAAGTGATTGGCGGCGGGTGGAGATTCGCGACAAGCACGAGTCTTCGCCTTGTTGAGCGAAGGTATTTTGCTGGCCAGGTCAGGCTGGGAGGCTATTCAGGAGCGCCTGTTCTTTCTGCCGCCATTTCCCGACCAGTTGGACTCACTGGCCCTCTTTAGCCTGCTGTTGGTCATCGGACTGCTGGTCGGCGAGTGGTTGCGCGCTCACCTCGGCTGGCCCAAAGTCATCGGTTATGTGCTCGCGGGGACGCTCTTCGGACCGTCGTTTCTGGGTTGGATCAGTATCGAAGCGCTGGCCCAGATCCGCCCGGTTGCCGATGCCGCGCTCGGCTTGCTGATGCTCGAAATCGGGCGGCGTCTCAATCTGCGCTGGCTGTTTCACAACAAGGATCTTTTGCGAGCGACGTTTGGCGACATCGCGCTCTCTTTCCTCTTCATCTTCTTTTTCGCATACCTGGTCGTCGGACTGACGCCGGCCTGGGCCGCCGCCGCGGCCGCCGTGACCATGGCCTCGGCACCGGCCGTCGTGCTGATCACGGTCGAGGAGGCCAGCGCACAAGGACAGGTCACCGAGCGGATAATCTTGCACACCGCGTTAGGCTCCGCGGCAGCGTTTATCGTTTTCGCCATTGTGCTGGGCGTGGTGCATGCCGAAAACAGCCATGACTGGCTCAACGCAGTCGTTCATCCGCTGTGGGTCGGCATTGGTGCCCAGGCGATCGCCTGGCTGATCGCGCGCCTCGCGCTGCTGGTGGCCAATCTCTTGCCGAAGAAATCGCTGGCCCAGGTGTTTACCCTGGTGGCGACAGCCCTGCTTGCCGTCGGCGTCGCCCGCATGTTGGCGGTTCCCGTTTTTCTCACGCTGTTCATGATGGGCGCCATGCTCGCGCTGATCGATACCAATAAATCGCTGAGCTATACGAATCTGCCCGACGGCCACTGGCTGTTGGCCATCATTCTCTTCGTCGTCGTCGGCGCGTCGCTGCCGTGGCAGGACTTCACCTGGCTGGTCGCGGCTCAGGCGCTCGGCCTGCTGGTTGTTCGCGCGCTGGCCAAAATCGCCGCCCAGGCATGGGCGGGTGGCAACCTGCCGCTGGTCAAGCGACTGCTGGTCGGTGTCGGAATTCAGCCCTTGTCGGCAACCGCCGTGTTCATGGCCTATGAACTTGCCGGGCTCTACCCGGAAATCGGTCGCTCGGCGCTGACTCTGCCGCTATTTGCTGCGGCGATCATGGATCTTGCCGGGCCGGCGCTCTGCCGTCTTGCACTGGTCAGGGCTGGCGAGACGAAAAAGGGCAGCAACGGAGGTATCGTATGAGCGAATCATTGACCGAGTTCAAGCATAGTCAGCCGCTGAGCCTGGGCGTCGAGCTTGAATTGCAACTGCTTTCGCAGCGCGATTACGATTTGACGCGCGGCGCCACAGATCTCCTTGGTAGCATGAAATACGATGGTCGATTCGGTGAAATCAAGCTCGAGATCACCGAGAGCATGATCGAGGTCAGCACGCTGGCGCGTACCACGGCTGACGGAATTGCCAGTGATCTGGAGGGCTTGCGGCAAACATTGGTCAGCCAGTGCGCACAGAACAATATCGCAATTTGCGGGGGCGGCACCCACCCCTTTCATTCTTGGCCGGAACGTCGAATTTGTCCCAGCGAGCGCTTCGACGCGTTTTACGACCGCTATGGCTACCTGGCCAAACAATTCACTGTTTTCGGCCAGCATATCCATGTTGGCTGCACCTCGGCCGACCAGGCGATCTGGTTGACGCAGGCGCTTGGCCCCTATGTCCCGATTTTTATCGCCCTGTCGGCGGCGTCCCCATTCGTCGACGGGGTCGATACCTTTTTTCAATCGGCGCGGCTCAACGCTGTTTCGGCCTTCCCGCTCAGCGGTCAGTGCCCCGAACTCAACGACTGGGCGGATTTCGTCGAGCACTTTTCCTTCCTCAAATCGTGCGGCATCGTCACCAGCATCAAGGATCTCTACTGGGACATCCGTCCCAAACCCGAATTCGGCACGGTTGAAATTCGCGTCTGCGATACCCCGCTGACGGTCGGATTGGCGACGGCACTCGCCGCCCTGGCGCAATGCCTGTCGCGTTTTCTGCTGCGCACGAGACCGGAGTTCAATACCCGTCAGCAACTGTATGTCGCCCGCTACAACAAGTTCCAGGCCTGCCGCTATGGTTTTGATGCGATGCTCTCCGACCCCGTTCGGCGTCAGCAGATTCCACTCAAGGAGGTTCTCGTCGAATTGCTTGACCTGATTTCAGAGGACGCGGAGGAACTCGGATGTACCGCATGGCTTGATCAGATCAAGGATGCCGTCGACAACAAGACGAGCGACGCTAATTGGCTCAGGGGACGCCATGCTATTCACAAGGGACTGAATGATGTCGTCCGCGAGTCGGCGCAGCGCTTTGCCAATATGTTCAACATGGCTGCGGAGGATGAAAAACGATGAAATACGCGCTGATTCCACTTCTGCTTTCGCTGATGCTGTCACCGTCTCCGCTTCGAGCGGCCGAGAATTGCACGATCGGATCGGCGAGAAAGAGCGAACAAAGTCCCGGGCCGTGGATCGATCAGAACAACTGGCTCGATCCGGAAAACCTGCGCTTCAGCCTGTCGGCGGCCGGCCGCTTCATGCCTCTTGTCACGATAAAGAGCCGTATTGCACCGCAGAACTTCAAGTCAGCGCCAAAACAGCTCGATCTTGAGAAAATGATGGCGATCGACCCGCTTGATCGAGAGACTCGCGATGTTGGCTTTTTGCTCGATACGCGCCTCTATGCAGACGGGTTCATTGTTCTGCGCAACGGTCGGCTACTGAGCGAGCAGTACTGGCACGGAATATCACCTAAACAGCCGCGCTTGTTGCTCGGTGCGACTCGGCCTATCCTTTCCTTGCTGGGAGCCATGGCCGTGGCGCAGGGGAAGTTCGCGCCCGACAAGTCGGTCATCCGCTACATTCCTTCGCTGACGGAGCAGACGGGGTTGCGCAAACTCTCGATCCAGCGGTTGATTGACGCGAACAGCCGATTCGAGTGGACGGCACAAGAAATCAACGAGTGGCAAATGGCCGGCGGATGGAAGCCTGGAATTGCGGTCAGCGGCATTCGAGCATGGCTCAACCATCCTGGTCGTTGGGAAAGAGGCATGACCGATGCGGCCCCTAGTTTGCTTGATACCGGTCCCGATGGTGATCTCCTCACATGGGCGCTGTCCGAAAGTTATCGTGAGCCACTGGCCCAGATATTTTGCGACAACATTCTCGCCAAGCTTCGTCCTGAAAATCCGGCATTTTGGCTGACCGATCCGCAGGGAACCGAGCTGACCGGCGGCTTGGCGCTCTCTCTGCGCGATTTCGCGCGTTTCGGGCAAATGCTCCTTGAGGCGCGTGTTAGCGGAAATCGCAGCAGGATTCCGAGCTGGTTCATCGAGACACTGACCACCTCGAACGGACCCAGAAAAACTAATTCTCCGGAGCTGTTTGGGCTGAGCAAGGGGAGTGAGGCGCGCTATGGTTTTGTCCATCTCGGCGGAACGCCAAACCGCGTCGCCTTGCTTGGGCCCTATGGCAACAGCCTCTATATCGATTTCGATCGCCGTCTGGTGATCGCTCTGTTTGCGGCTTATCCGAAAAGCAATAGCCCGGCCATGCTGGCAACGCTTGAACAAATATGGGATCAGGTGGGTCCAGCAACTCAGCCAGACAACAAACGCTGAGTGTTAAATCGGTGATGACCGGCCCGGCTCGGTGCGCTTGGACGGCGCCAGCTCCGTAGCGATCCTTTAATCAGCTTTCTGACTTTGCTGTGCAGGCTGCCCCCTATTAGCTGGATAATTTCCGCATTTACAGTGCTTGGTACAAAGACAAAACAAACCAAGCCGCCACCGCCGAATTCGCAGGTCAGCTTACAAAATGCTGCGAAAGAGGCTAGTTGACAGTTAGCACTTTGACCAGACTTCTATAAACGACAGCTAATCGGCACACTGCGGCCCGAGACCCAAGGTCGGCTCCAGCCGACGACCGGAGCGACTGGAGGCAGAATCGAGCGGCAGGTTTCAGGCGCTCAACGTGCGTAGTATTTCGCGGTCGTCTGGCGGAGCCTGGCCGCATTCGTCCTACCTCAACTTCTATTCAAGCAATCATCCTTGGTGCATTTTCACTGAAGGTCGCGCCCCGATCTTCCTCGCAAATGCCACCCTCAATCGCAGGAAAACCGAACCAAATACGCCATATCCTCTTGACGCCAATTTTCACGACCTGTCCAATATAGTTTCCGCAAAGGCTCCTTGCCCCGCTCCATCGCGGAGCGAAAAAGCGTTGCGATCGTTACTCACCCTTGAGTTCAGCCGATCCCGAATCGGCTTGCGTGACCAATGGCAGTGCGTTGCTGTTCCCCCTGGTTCTTGGTGCGCCTGCGCCCTTTGTTTCGTCGTCGCACGGCTTGGCCGGCGGCGGCAATCACCTGACCGGCGCGACATTGACCGTTGCCCCGGCTCGCAACGAGATGCTTCTCCCTGGGCATCAGGCCGGGCAAGCGCGCGGGGCCTTGTCAAGCGCCGTGATGCACGAAGAGGTGGTGCGAAGTGACGAGCAGATCGAAGGCCTGACTTTCGAGCGATGTGGAATCAGCCCCGCCCATCGGCGGCGGCTACATTACCCCTGCAATACGCTGCGGCGGTGCCGACCGGCACCTGCATCGCAAGTTCTGACGGGTGAGCGGATCGAAGGCCAGACCTTCGATGAGTGTAGCGGGCCTTGAGCCCTTCCGAGCGGTGCGGTCTTGAACCGCACCAGCATTGTGCCGCCACGGCCGGACCGTGGCCCGCCGGCCGATCCCGTCATCGGATCATTCCGACGTGTGCGAGGCATCCCTCTTCGACCCTGGGGCAATGGTCCCCGCGCGTAGTGTGCCCACAGGTACGGCGCGCGGCACCAGTAGCTGGTGCAACGCGGGCGAGCAGTAAACCAATTGCACAAACGGGAGTGGTGTCCCGGTGCCTTTTACAGTCCTGCCTGGTCGAGGCCAGACAGGCGGCAAGAAACACTCACCGAATCATTGTCACCGCGCAGGACCCGCAGAGCCGAAGGTACCCGACGATTGATAAACCTTGGCGGATCAAGAGAGAAGCTCATGTCCGGGCGAAACGAGGCGCGCCAAGCGTGATCTCGACGATGATTTCAAGCATCTGTGCCAGCGCAATCGCGATGGCTCGTTTGCTGCGCAGCACGATCGCGAAAGCATCTTGACCTTACTGGCCAACCAGCTTGAGGAAGATGGCTTTCGCCATTTACGTGCCACTGGCGTGCGCTCAAAGCATGTCGAGCATTTGGTGGAGCGCTGGCACGCGGAAGGAATCAGCGCCGGAACGTTCAAGAACAGGATGTTGGCCTTGCGTTGGCTGGCCGAGAAGATCGACAAGCGGAACATCGTTGCTCGCGATAACGCGGCTTATGGCCTCGGCCATCATAGACCTTGCGATCGACCGCCAAACCGTCGCGGAGCGCCGGCTTGGCGTGGCGGATGGCAACATCGCTCAAAGCATCAACAAGCTTTTTGGGCATGGGGATACTCCTGAAACCGTACCCCCAACCGTACCCCCAAAAAATTGGGCTGTCAAGAAACGACACGGGACGCCCAGAAAGACAAAACCCGCGAGAACACTGAGGTTCTGGCGGGTTATGCTACTTCATGGGACGTTGCAAAACGTCATTCTGGCGGAGACGGAGGGATTCGAACCCTCGATTCAGGTTTATGCCCGAATGCTCCCTTAGCAGGGGAGTGCCTTCGACCTCTCGGCCACGTCTCCGGAAGGGCGCGATAATAGCCTTTCTTACCCGCCCGGTCAAACCAAAAAATCAGTCTGCCTGATCGAGTCCAAAAGCCTTGTGCAGCACGCGTACGGCGAGCTCCAGATACTTTTCCTCAAGGACGACGGAAATCTTGATTTCTGAGGTTGAAATCATCCGAATATTGATTCCCTCGGCTGCCAGCGCGCCGAACATCTTGCTCGCCACGCCCGGGTGCGAACGCATACCGACGCCGACCGCCGACACCTTGCAGGTCTTGGCATCGCCGGTCACGCCGCGCGCCTTCATGTCGCTGGCAACGCCCTTGAGCATTTCCAAGGTCTTGGTGTAGTCAGCGCGGTTGACCGTAAACGAGAAATCGGTGGTGCCGTCCTGGCCGACGTTCTGAATGATCATATCGACGTCGATGTTGGCGTCGGCGATCGGGCCGAGAATTTTGTAGGCGATCCCGGGGAGGTCAGGAACGCCGAGAACGGTGAGCTTGGCCTCGTCGCGACTGAAGGCGATTCCGGAGATGATCGGTTGTTCCATTGTATTGTCTTCCTCAACAGTGATCAGTGTGCCCTCGCCTTCGTCCTGGAAGCTGGAAAGCACACGCAATTTGACTTTGTATTTGCCGGCGAACTCGACCGAGCGGATCTGCAGAACCTTCGATCCCAGACTCGCCATCTCCATCATTTCTTCGAAGGTGATGGTGTCGAGTTTGCGGGCCTCAGGGACAACGCGCGGATCCGTCGTATAGACGCCATCGACGTCCGTGTAAATCTGGCACTCATCGGCTTGCAAGGCCGCCGCGAGCGCCACCGCCGAGGTATCCGAACCGCCGCGACCGAGGGTGGTGATGTTGCCGTCTTCGTCGGCGCCCTGAAAACCGGCGACGACCACCACATTGCCTTCGGCCAGATCCTTGCGGATTCGTTGATCGTCGATTTGCAGAATGCGCGCCTTGGTGAACGTGCTGTCGGTCAGCACCCGGACCTGCGGACCCGTATAGCTCTTGGCCTTGAGCCCCTCGGCATGCATCGCCATGGCGAGCAGCGCAATGGTCACCTGCTCGCCGGTCGAGGCGATGACGTCGAGCTCGCGCGGATCGGGGACGGAAGAAATCTCCTTGGCCAGTCCGATCAGCCGATTGGTCTCGCCGGACATCGCCGAAGGGACGACGATGATGTCGTGCCCCTGCGCTTTCCAGCGCGCCACCCGCTTGGCGACGTTCTTGATGCGTTCCGTCGTGGCAACCGACGTGCCGCCAAATTTCTGTACTATCAGCGCCATTCAAAATCCCATAACTGATCACGAAAGCTCGCGATTTTACCGTAAAGGCACCTTGAAGAGAAATCGAAATTGCATTCTTTGGCCGCCCGCCCCGGTTAATCGCATGGTCTTATAAAATGCTGCTTGCAATTTTTTATGAGCCTGTTCTATACTGCAACCGCTATAACGAAAGTTATATGCAAAAGGCCACTGTCCGGGGTCATTAGAATCCCGACTTAACTCCAGCAAGCTAGACACACGAAAGGAAAGAAGATGAGCACCACCAAAGCCATAGACAAAACCGACCCGCGCGAGATTCGGCGCAAGCTGGGTCTCAATCAGCAACAATTCTGGTCGAAGATTGGCGTCACGCAGAGCGGCGGTTCGCGCTATGAAAGCGGTCGCAACATGCCGCGCCCGGTGCGCGAGCTATTGCGCCTGGTTCATGTCGAACAGATCGACATTCAGCGCGTCAAGCGCGAAGACATGGATGTCATCGACTATCTGAAGAGCGAAGAATCTGATTTGTTTAAAACGCTGAAAAAGTCCGCCAAGAGCAAGAAAAAAGCAGCCTGATTCAGGCAAGGCATCAGGGGTTGGCGACGACCTCGATGCCGATGGAGGAGACACTCTGGGCAAAGCGTTGAAAGTTTTCCAAAGACAGGTTCGACAGCCTTGGCGCAGCGGGCTGCAACGAAGGGCGTGCTAGACCGTAAAGGTGCACGCCCTTTATCTTTTCCCTGACCGAGTCAAGAAGTTCGAGATAAGCGGCGCGCTCCGCGTCACCGGCCTCCTCGCCGTCGAGCGCGAAGTAGCAGGTCTGCACCCAGGTCGGCGCCAATGCGGCGCACGCCAAGAGCGAGTCCCTGACTTTTTTCGGCGCCAGGCGCACGCCATTGACCACTTCGATCCCGGCCGGCGTCGCCCGATCGATCTTGAACCAGACCTCGCCACCCAGTTCGCCGATGCGCGCGATCCCCTGCCGCACCGATCGCCGATGCAGCAGGCTGCCGTTGGTAATCAGCCGAATCTTGAGGCTCGCCAGCAGGCCGAACTCGCGCAAGACCGCGCCGACCCGCTCGACCGCTGGCGCGAACTCCGGCGCGCTGGTCGGCTCACCGTTGCCCGAGAAGGCCACGTCAACCAGACGCCGCGCGTCGGGCGGGACGTTTCTCGCCAGGAAATCGCCGACCGTCGCGTCGTGCAAGAAACGCCTCAATTCATTATCAAGCAGCTCAAGGTCGACCGCAGGCGGACCGCCGCGCGTCAGATTGGGAACCTGGCAATAGACACAGGCCCAGTTGCAGGCGTTATTGACGTTCAGATTGATGCCCACCGAAACGCCGCCGGCGCGGCGCGACACGACGGGGTAAACATAGGTCATTCCCGCGCTGTCGCGGCGATGGTCACTGACATTCAACATGCTTGGCAGACTCCATGACGGGCCAAACGGACCCCCAATCGGGCAATGATATAATCGGCGCTGCCTTTTTCCCGAGTTTTTTTCAATGCTCGTCACCCGCCGCCTTGAATTCGATGCCGGCCATCGCATTCCGGATCACCAAAGCCAGTGCCGCCACCTGCACGGGCATCGCTATGCGCTCGAGGTCACGCTGGAGGGAAACGTCATCGAGCAGGCCGGCGATCCGGCCAACGGCATGGTGATGGATTTTTCCGAGATCAAAGCGCTGGCCGAGCAGCACCTCATTGAACTTTGGGATCATTCCTTCCTGGTCTATGCGGGCGACACCGCCATCGTCGACTTTCTGAATACGCTTCCCGGCCACAAGACCGTCGTTCTCGACTGCATCCCGACCGCCGAGAACCTGGCCGCCAAGGCGTTCAGCATGCTCGATGCGGTTTATCGCGACACCTACGGCAACCACCTGCGCCTGCAACGGGTACGCCTTTACGAAACGCCCAACTGCTGGGTAGACGCGCTTCGCCAATAGGCTCAAATCGGTGCGAAAGAGACGCCCGAAGCACTCAGAAAAACGCGTAGAATCGGCCGAGAAGAGAAACTCTAGGCCAACGCGCCGAGTTGCCTGGTGCCCCCGGTCGGAATCGAACCAACACCTGATGATTACAAATCAACTGCACGACCTTCATGCTACGGGGGCGAGCCTGACGGCTGCGGCGCGAATTATAGCCGAAGCGGGCGACTGCCGCATCCTGACGGACGCCACAGCCGCCCCCTTATTGGAACACGCGGCTGCCTGCTGCACCACACCACTTAAAGCGCACTATGGCCACACTATCGAACCCCGCTGAAATTGCGCGAGAAACACTCAAACAATTGATGACGCGGCGCATGGCGCCGTCACCGGACAACTACCAAAGCATTTACAACGAAATCGCCGGCGTCAGCGACAGCGCCGGCGAGGGCTTTGCCGAGCGCGAATTCAAGGCGCTGCTGCTGGCGCTGCCCAAGGAAACACCGGCGCAACAGCGCCTCGCACGGCAACTCGAGCAGTCGCTCAAAGAGAAAAACGGCGAGGACTACCAGAAAACACTGGTTGAATTCATCACCGAGCACAGCAGCGAAAGCGAACTGAGCTGGAGCGAACTGCTCGCCGATTTTCTGCGCCAGTGGGAAGCCAAGCAGTCCAACCTGACCCCGGCGCGCAAACGCGAATCGCTCGAACACGTGCTGGCCAGCGCGTCGAAGAACAGCGAGATCTTTTACACCCGACTGCAAAACCTGGTCAAATCGTGGGCGCAGAACAGTACCGACGACACGGTTCTGTTCGACGGCGAGATCGCCCCGCTGGCGGAAACGCCGCCGGCCGAACCACCAGCCGCTGCGCCAGCGCCGGTGAGCCGCGCCAGCGAACTGCTGCCCGAGTTGCGCAGCCTGTTCGCCTATACGCTCGAGGTCGTCGTCGCCACGCAGCTTGACGACGACCCCGAACTCGCGGGTCAGGCCAAGACCCTGGCGACCGCGGTGCGTGGCGCGACGACGCTCAAGGCGATGGACAGCCTGCTCGCCGACGTCAAACGCTTCGCCTTTCGCCTCGAATTTCTGGCCGAAGACCGCGCCGAGCTACGCGCCGGCCTGCTCAAACTGCTGCAACTGATGATCGAGAACGTCAGCGAACTGGTCGCCGACGACCACTGGCTCAACGGGCAAATCGAGATGGTGCGCGAGATTGTCGCGCGACCCTTGAACCAGCGCGCCATCAGGGACGCCGAAAGCCGGCTCAAGGAAGTCATCTTCAAGCAGAGCCAGCTCAAGCACAGCCTGACCGTCGCCCGCGAAGCGCTCAAGCAGATGCTGGCCGGATTCGTCGATCACCTCTCCGAATTTGCCGACTCGACCTCCGACTACCACGACAAGATCGAAGTCTGCGTCGAAAAAATCAGCCACGCCGAAGACATCGCCCAACTCGAAGACGTTCTCGCCGAAGTCATCCGCGAAACCCGCGTCATACAGATCAACGCCCAGCGCTCGCGCGACGATCTGCGCGCCTCGAAACAACGCGTCGAAGACGCCGAACGGCAAATCAACGAACTACAGGGCGAACTCGACAAAGCCAGCCTGCTGGTGCGCAACGACCAGCTCACAGGAACGCTCAACCGCCGCGGCCTCGAAGAAGCCTTCGACAGCGAGGTCGGCCGCGCGCAGCGTCGCAAATCAACGCTCTGCGTCGCCATGCTCGACATCGACAACTTCAAGAAGCTCAACGACTCGCTGGGCCACGAAGCAGGCGACGGCGCGCTGATCCATCTGGTCACCGTGATTCGCGAAACGCTGCGGCCGCAGGACACGCTCGCCCGCTTTGGCGGCGAGGAATTCGTCATCCTGCTGCCCGACACGCAGGTCGAAGACGCCAAGAAAGCGATCGTCCGCCTGCAAAGGGAACTGACCAAACGCATCTTCCTGCACGACAATGAAAAGATCCTGATCACCTTCAGCGCCGGACTCACCGACTACCGGCACGACGACACCCAGGCCAGCGTCACCAAGCGCGCCGACGAAGCGATGTACGCCGCCAAGAAAGCCGGCAAGAACCGCGTCGTTACCGGGTAGGTCAAAAAACAATTTTCGCGCGCCAAGGAGGCGCTGATTTATTCGTCACCCCGGCGAAAGCCGGGGTCCAGCTCGTTGTTTTCCCTGGATTCCGGCTTTCGCCGGAATGACAGCTTTGCATTTGACCAGCGTATCCCTAGCTGCGAAGGGGTTTTCATCGGGGCCAATTCATTCGCCCCGTCGGCCAGTTAGCGTCGCCGCTGGCGCCGGAAATTGTCCATGAAGCCTGCCAGTTCCTCGACTGCGGCGAGCGTCATGCCGTTGTAGATCGAAGCACGAACGCCGCCGATCGCGCGGTGCCCGGCAAGTCCCGAAAAACCTGCGGCCAGCGCTGCGTCAAGGAAGAACTGGTCGCCTTCAGGCGTGCCGAGATTGAACGCCACATTCATCAGCGAGCGATCGCTGGCGCGCGCGCGGCCACGATAAAAGCCGTCGGAATCGTCGAGCAGACGGTAGAGGACGTCGGCCTTGGCACGATTGATCGCATCCATTCGCGCGAGGCCGCCGATCTCGTCACGCAGCCAGCGCGTCACCAGCAGCACCACGTAAATGGCGAAAACCGGCGGCGTGTTGTAGTTCGAATGCGCCTGCGCCTGGACGCGATAGTCGAGAAATCCGGGCAGATCGGTCGGCACGCGCTGCAGCAACTCGTCGCGCATCAGTACCACGGTGACGCCGGCCGGACCGATGTTCTTCTGCGCGTGCGCATAGATGAACGAGTAGCGCTCGGCGCAACACGGCCGCGAGAGAAAGTCGGACGACATGTCGCAGACGCGCGGAACGTCGTCGCGGCCGAGTACGCGGTGAAACTGCACGCCCTCGACCGTCTCGTTGGAGACGTAATGCAGGTAGGGCGCCTGTCCCGACAGTTCCAGCTCGTCGTCGCCGGGCAAGCGCGTAAAGCTGCCCGATTTTCCGTCAGACTCGCCGCTCCACGCGACACGCACCGGCCCTTCGCGCTGCGCCGACGGAATCGACTTGCCGCTCCAATAGCCGGTATGCAGATAGTCCGCCGGATGCTCGCTGGCGCGCAGCAGCGCCATCGGCAGCATCGAGAACTGTTGCGTCGCGCCGCCCTGCAAGAGCAGCACGTGATAGCTGTCGGGCAGGCCGAGCAGCGCACGGATATTGGCTTCCAGCTCGTTGACGACGGCCGCGAACCAGTCCGAGCGGTGGCTGATGCCGAGCACCGAGAGGCCGGTTCCGGGAACCTCGATAATCGCCTGCTGCGCCTGCTGCAGCACGCTCTCAGGCAATACGCCGGGGCCGCCGGAAAAATTGAGGCGGTTTTTCTGATTGATCATGTTGTCGTAGTCAGGCGGAAAAGATAGTCGCGGAAGGCGTCACGGACCTTCTGCATGTGGTGCTGCTTGTACGGGAACATCGCTTCGGTATCCATCGCATGCACCACCATCGCATGGTCGATTTCAAAAACCAGCAGTTGACCATCGGCCGTCTGCGCGCAGTCGATGCATACGTAATCGAGTCCGCTGCGCTCATAAATCGCCTGCAGCGCCTGCGCGTGGCGCTGCGCGAAGTCGTCGAAGCCGGCCATGAACGAAGCCTCGTCCTCGCGCTTCCACGATTCCTCGTACATCCCGGCGTTGAGGTAATGGATCATCCAGTGCGCTGAGACGCCCATGTGGCAGGCAAAGGGGACGCCGTCGATCAAGGCCACGCGCATCTTGCGGTAGAAGCCGTCAGCGCTGCGGTAGTCGATGAAGCGTGATAGGAAAAAATCGAGCGCATCGACGCGCGCCAGATAATCGGCGAGCGACGCGCTGTCGACGATGCGGTCCAGGCCGTGGCCGCCGTGCGAACCGACCGGGCGCAGGATCACCGGGAAATCGCAATCGGCAAAGCGTTCGGCAAGGCCCGCTTGGCCTGCCGCGACCGACAGCAGTTGCGCGCGAGAGGCGCGCAGCGTCGGCGGGATGAGCACGCCCGGCGCGTCACTGAGCAAGGCGCTGGCCGCCTCGCGCCCGACCGAAGGGATATGCTGCGGCGCGTTGATCACTGGTTTGGGCCAATCGTGCAGCAGCGATTCGAGCGCAATCAACAGCTCGCGGTTGTCGTCGGCCTCGCTGACCGCCACCAGCAGCGCGTCGTGCTTAGGGATAGGCAGCGCCAGCGGATCGCCGGGCGAAACGTAGTAGAAGATCAGATCGATGTCGCTGTCTTCGAGCAGGCAGTCGAGCGGCGTATTGGCCGACAGGTCGCCGGCGACCATCAGCATCAGCAGGCGCAAGCGCGCCGGCTGCCGCGCAGCGGGAAGGTGGTAGATGCGCTGCGCTTCGAGCGCCTGCCCCTGAACGGCCAGCCCCATCTCGCGCTGGCCAAGGCTGAGCATGGCCTGCGAGAGGTTCATCCAGAGGTTGGCATCATCCGGGCGCTGCTGCGCCAGCGCCAGCAGCTGCTGGCCGTAAGGCAAGAGATCGTCGCCGGCGATGCTCAGGCGCAGAAAAGGCGCCAGTCCGACGAAGGGCATGTCGGCTTGAGTCGAGGTCATCAGAGAATTCCAGTCAGGGTGAAACCTATCCGAGGCGCCAGGGCCCCAGCAAGCCCTGCATATTACGAGTTTCGCCCGGGGCCGCAAAGCACTGCCCGGGGTTCAGCAATCGCCAAGAGGAATGGATTGCCAGGACGGCGAGTCAGTTGAGATATCGTTGGCGACCTGCCGGAATTATCCAACTGAAGAACAGCTCGTGCCCCAGAATTGCGGGGCGAACCGGACTGACGCCACGTCAGTCACCGCCAGTCAATAGGTCATGCAACGTCAACCGTAGCGCCGCAATGTTTGAAGACACGCGTGATTTATAGGCTACGACCGCATCGTGATCAACGTCCCAGAAGGTGTTATCGGGCAACTCCTTTCCAAATACATCAAGCAGGAGCGAACGGAACTTTCCAGACGTTTCAGAACCGGTTTCTCTTTGTTCCGAGAAGGATACCTGTTCGGCGCTGGTCAATGCGCAGAGTAGAGGATGAAGCCGCGCCGAGTGTACCCGCCGATAGCGCTGAATGGTTTGAATGGTACGATCCATCGGACGATCGCCTAAAACCTCGTCGCCGATCGAAAGCGTTTCGTCATCCGTCCACCGCGCTAATGGAAAGGCGTCAATGAGCCAATCGCCAAGATGAGTCGTGCGCTGACTCCCTTTGCCATAGAGCAGACTGTCCTCCTCATATCGAGCGAACCAGTGATCCAGCCGACCAATCACCAGGCGGAGCCGATCTACAGGAATTTGCGAGCGATATTGCGTACCGAAAATACCAATCCGGTGCGGAATTCTGTCTATTAGTCGAATCAGTTCGTCGGTAAGCAGCGGGGCAAACAGGCTGTTGCCTATACCAAGAACCAGCAGGTCATAATCGCCATCGGGAACATGCCACGGCGACATAAACGCATGGGTTACCTCGGCATCGGCGGGCAGCACTGAGTGAATCAGATGGTAACCAAGCCGATCTCCGAAATTGCCCACATTCGCACAGGAAAGGACAAGCACTTTCTTTGCTCGCTCGCGCGGGGGCGTACCCGGTTCGACTAGAAAAAGCGCCTGGTTCTGGTCAATTCGATCCGCGCGACGACAGAACAGGCCGGCACTCTGGAATGTGCAGTCCAGTTCGTTGAGCGAAAGATCGTTAACCCAACCCAGAGCTCGCCGGTCCAGGTGACCCGTCCAGTCGACCGGACAATAGCTCAAGATTGCCGGTTTGCCGATCTCTCGCAACTGCTGCAGAAATTTGGCAGGCTCATAGAGATACTCAAGGACACCGAGCATCGTGATGCGATCGCATTCTGCGGCAGCTGCAGGCAACGGCTCAGCATTTAAATCGCAGACAATCGTTCGGGCATCACGCGCCACGACGTCACAAGGGACATAGCTACAGGTTTTTGGCAAAAACCCCTCAAGGGCCATGGCACCACAACCGATGTCGAACACACGCGCACCGGCCGGGATGAATTGCGAGACCAATTTGGCTCGCGCATTCCAGGCCGGCTCAAGCTGCTCTCGATCAGACCAACGAAGGACGTCCGTTCGCTGTTCGACGATAACTCGTTTGCGACGCATCGATTCATCGAGAGGTGTTGCCGAAAGCACCTCGGGCGCATAGAGTTCGCACAGCGCGGCACCTACCGCCAAAATGGCGCCTTGCCAATCGCCCAAGGACTGCTGCCGGAAAAGTCGCATCGTTGGATACCACGGCGAATCGGTGCGACCGATCATCCAACGCCAGTCTGGCACGTATGGGATCAGTGTCCAAACGGGTCGTCCCAGTGCGCCGGCCAAATGGGCAGGCGCCGAGTCGACGGTGATCAACAAATCCAAATTTTCGATAAGGGCAGCGGCATCGGCAAAGTCATTGATCAATGGCGACGCATCGATTAGTTCGAGGCGCGACGTTGAATTCTTGATATCGCGCGCGCGATCCCCAATCTGTAAACTCACAAATTGCGCAGGAACGTCCGCCAGAGAATCAAACTGATCCAGGGGAATTGACCGATTCCAGTCGTTGTCATGCGTCGACCGGCCAGCCCAGACCAGTCCGATGCGAGGGAGATTGCCTTTCCCTGAAGCTTGTTCATCAAGCCATTTTCGCCATATCTCAACCTTGCCTGGATTGCTAACGACGTAAGGAACATCGGCGGGCAGCGTAGCGAGCATCGTGGCAAAGCGATGAGGGAGGCTTAGGTAAAAGGCCCAATAGTCGAAAACTTCGTCCGGCCCAATATCTGCGGACAGAACGCGATCGACACCCTCAATGGTGGACAGCAGCGGCGCAAGCGCGGGCGTAGTGCGTAGCCAGACGGTCGCCCCCATCGACTTGAGTTGCTGCGCATAGCGAGCGAACTGGATTTGATCGCCCAAGCCCTGCTCGGGCTGCACGACGATGACCTTGCCGGGCAATGATTCGCCGGCCCACATCGGCTTGCCGTAATCCGGGATCAAGATGCGTTGATAGCTTCGTCGATCAGGAGAAAAACGCCATTCGTATTCGTGCCATCCCTCCGAAAAGCACCCTTCTCTTAGCAATGAAATACCCAGAAGATAATGAGCATCGGCGTTGCTTGGCTGTATAACAAGAGCTTGGCGCAAACACTCGGCGGACTCCCGATAACTGCCGGCAGACATCAGAGCGCTGGCTCGAGCGACGAGAGTCGCCGATAACTCAGCCGGCGAATTTGAACTCGAAACAAAAGCAAGTTCTCGATTCGCCTCATCCAGACGGCCCTGTCGCATCAACAGCATATGCAAATTGATATGCGTCTTCGGGTCGCTTGGGCAAATATCTAGCGAACGCCGATAACACTGCTCTGCCGCATCGGTTTGCCCCAACCCCGAAAGGACATTGCCGAGGTTGCAGTAGGCCACATGATGCTCCGGTTGCCGCGTCAGCACCTGTCGAAACGACTTCTCCGCGTCGGAAAACCGCATTTGTTCGAGCTGCGTGACGCCCAGCGTATTCAATGCGTCCAAGTAATCAGGATCGATCTGACAAGCGCTGAGCGCGGCTTCTTCCGCATCGCGCAATCGGTGTTGGGCGGTTAACACCACCGCCAGGCTATTTAAAAATGTCGGGTGCCGATTGGCGTCAATCGCTCGGCGAATCAGCCGCTCGGCTTCGGCCAGATTGCCTCTGGCATGCTGTATCGCCCCCGACAGATGCAAGGCATCGGCATGTTCAGGCTGTTGATCAAGCAGGGACTGATAAATCTTGTCTGCCTCGTCAAGTTGACCAGACACATGCAATTCCATTGCGCGATGAAGCGCTTCGGCGAAGGCCTGGTCGATTTCTTTGGCACGAGCGGAATTGCTTGTCACTGCGGCATGTTTTCGTTGTTTCTTGCTCATACCTAGCCTTATCCTGAATTTTCAACTAACGGCCTGTTGAATTTGAGTCCGACGAGCAGCAAACCCGCCACCGAATCGCAATTCTATACGACAGCCTGTTTACCTTGCCGCACCGTTAACGCCAGCCAACGCTAAAGTCCGCGCGCGACGCACCGTTAGAGACTCACGCGGCACGCTCAAATAAATCCTAAAGTTTCGGTTGAGCGGGTCGTAAAGAGACTTGTAAGCGATTTGATCGCCACACAGGATGGGCCGGAAGAGCGCCGCGAGGCCAGTAAATCGGGAACCCAAAGTCAATTCATCCAAGGAGCCAAAAATGACCCAAGTAATCATGACCAACGTGGCGTCGCTCAATTCGCAACGTCAACTCAACAAGTCGCAAGCTTCGCTTAACCAATCGCTCGAGCGCCTCTCTTCGGGCCTGCGCATCAACAGCGCCAAGGACGACGCCGCTGGCCTGGCGATCTCGCAACGGATGACTTCGCAGATTTCCGGCATGAACGTCGCGACGCGCAACGCCAACGACGGCATTTCGCTGGCGCAGACGGCCGAAGGCACGCTCTCGACAATCAGCGACAACCTGCAGCGCATGCGCGAACTGTCGGTGCAATCGGCCAACGCCAGCAACAGCTCGACCGACCGCACCGCGATCCAGCAGGAAATCACGCAGCTTTCCAGCGAAATCGACCGCGTCGCGCAACAAACCGATTTCAACGGCACCAAGCTCCTGGACGGCAGCTTCAGCGCGCAAGACTTCCAGGTTGGCGCCAACGTCGGCCAGACCATTACCGTATCCAGCATCGCCAGCGCACGGACCAGCGCGCTCGGCCAATACCAGGGGTTCTCAAGCAGCACCGCACTCGCCGCGACGGCCACCGATACGGCTGCCGCAAAGACCATCTCGGTTGGCGGTAACACCTTCAGCTATAACGTTGCCACCGACGCCAAGGCGATCTCCGCCGCGATCAACTCGTCAGGCATCGCCGGCTTGACCGCTACTGCCAGCGCGACCACCGTTGCGAGCGTGGCCACCACGACGGCCACCACGACGGCTGGTACCGCCAGCTTCGTGCTCAACAACATCACCATCAATGTTAACGCGGTAGTTGGCAGCGCCTCGGCCAACAAGGCCACTGCGCTCGCAGCAATCAACGCCCAGTCGTCAGCCACCGGCGTAGTTGCATCCGACGACGGCACCGGGCTGAAACTCACGGCAAACGACGGGCGTAACATCACGATGAGCGCCATCACGCTGGGGACTGCCGTAGCGACCACCCTCGCCGACTTTGGTCTGGCCGGTGCGGCTACGACGGGCAGCACGGTCAACATGAACTACAAGGCCCCGTCGGGAGTCACCGGCTCGATGACTTTCACCGGCGCTTTTGCTCCTGGTGCTCAGGCCATTGCCGCAACCGGCACGTCAATCGCCGGCCTCGACGTCACCACGGTTGCCGGTGCTAACAAGGCCATCGACTCGATCGACGCCGCGCTGGCCAGCGTCAATAGCTCGAAAGCCAACCTCGGTGCGATTCAGAACCGCTTCACCTCGGTCGTCGCCAACCTGCAATCGTCGTCGGAAAATCTGTCTGCTTCGCGCAGCCGGATTCAGGATGCCGACTTTGCCGCAGAAACGGCTGCCATGTCCAAGGCCAACATTCTGCAACAAGCCGGTACGGCGATGCTGGCCCAAGCCAACTCGGCACCGCAGAACGTTCTTTCGCTGCTCAAGTAAGCGCTTGACCCGCTGGCGGCGCAGAAGTCGGAACCCGGCGCCGCCAGGCGAAGTTCGCAAGGTATGATAGGAGGGCGCAACTGCGGCAACGCAGCGGCGCCCCTCGCCCATCTAGCAGGAGTTGACCATGGCTATCGAATCGATCCCAAGCGCAACCGTAAACACGGCGCCCGCCGCGCCATCAGAGACGCGCTCGTTGGCCCGCAGCACGAGCGCCACAGAACTCACGGCAGCCCCGTCGGTTTCGGAAAAGACACCGGTCGCCAAGCCACCTGCCAGCGAGGCCCAGCTGCAAAGCGCGGTCAACGCCGCCAACGACTTCATCAAACCGATCACCAACGCGGTCGAGTTTTCTCTCGATGAGGAATCGGACCGAATGGTCGTCAAGGTCATGGACAACGCGACCAAGGAAGTGATCCGCCAGATTCCTTCGGAAGAAATGCTCGCCATCGCCCAGGCGCTCGACAAGATTCAAGGGCTGCTGATCAAGCAAAAAGCGTAAACCCGGCGTACACTGGCGGGAAGTTTTCAAGGAGATTGCAATGGCCTCTGTATCCTCTCTCGGTTCAGGTTCCGGGCTTGCCCTGGAAGAGCTGCTGACCAAGCTGATGACCGCCGAACAGGCGCCGCTCACGGCGCTGGCGACCAAGGTCACTTCGACCAACACGCGCATCTCGTCGCTCGGCACGCTCAACAGCGCGCTCGCCGCGCTGCAGACCGCGGCGCAGGCGATGAAAACGAGCATCGGCCAGACGGCTGCCAGCAAGTATTCAACCTTCAGCGCCAGTACCAGCGACGCAACGGTGGCCACCGCCAGCACGACGACCGGCGCCGCCGCCGGGACCTACAAACTCACCGACGTCGTTCTCGCCACCGCGCAGCAGATCACCAAGACGAACGTCACTGCGCCGACCGTCGCCGGCTCGCTGAGCATCCAGGTCGGCAGCGGCACAGCGGTCAACGTCACCCTGGGTGAGAACTCGACACTCTCCGACGTCGCCAGCGCGATCAACAGCTCAAGCGCCGGCGTCACCGCGTCGATCGTCACCAGTGGCAGCGACAGCTACTTGACGTTTACGGCCAACAACACCGGCGCTGCCAACACCATCACCATCACCGGCAGCGATACAACTGGTGGCGGCTCCGCGTGGCAGACCGCTTTCGGCTACTCGTCGTCGGCAACGAACAGTTGGACGCAGAAAACGGCTGCGGCCGACGCGTCGCTCAAGATCGACGACGTCGCCGTCACCAGCGCCAGCAACACGCTGACCAGCATCAGCGGTCTGTCGATCAATCTACTCAAGGCCGGTACGACGACGGTCACCGTCACCAAGGATTCGACGACCAGCCTGACCAGCGCGCTCAACACTTTCGTCACCGCTTACAACTCGGCCAACACGACCATGGGCGGGCTCGGCGCCTACAACGCGACGACCAAGAAAGCCGGCGCGCTGCAGGGCAATTCAACGCTGCGCAACGCCCAGACCCAAGTGCGCAGCCTGTTGTTCAGCAACCCGACCGGCGGATCGTCGCCCTATCAGCTGTTGTCGGACATCGGCGTTTCGGTGGCCAAGGACGGTTCGCTGTCGGTCGACAGTACCAAGCTCAACAAGGCAATTACGGCCGACTTCACCACCGTCGCCAGCATGGTCGCCAAGGTCGGCGCGGCCTACGACACGGCGCTCACGGGGATTGTCGGCACCGACGGTTCGATCGCTGCGGCGACCAAGAGCGCCAACGCCACGATCAAGGATCTCGAAGCACGCAAGACCGCGATATCGACGCGCCTGACCAAAATTGAAGCGATTTATCGTGCGCAATTCACCGCGTTGGATACCCTGGTGGCCAAGATGAAGACCACTCAGTCGTACCTCACTCAGCAATTCGCCACCAAAACGTCCTCTTAGCGAGACCTAGACAAAACAATGGGATTTGGAACAGGCTTTGGCGGCGCCTCCGCCTACGCGCAACTTGCCGTCGAGACGAACGTCGCTTCGGCCGACCCGCACACCTTGATCCTGCTGCTCTTCGAAGGCGCCGAAGCGGCGATTCGCCTGGCCAAGAACAAGCTGGCGGATAAAGATACGGCGGCCAAAGGCAAGGCGATTTCGCAGGCGATTCAGATCGTTTCGGACGGCTTGCGCGCCAGTCTCGACGTCAAGGCCGGCGGCGAGCTCGCCGAACGCCTGGCCGCGCTCTACGACTACATCGCCGCCCGCCTGCTGTGGGCCAACCTCAAGAACGACGAGGCGGCGATGGACGAGTGTCTCAAGCTGCTCGGCGAGATCCATGCGGCCTGGGCGCAGATCGCCCCCGATCAGCAGGCGGTGGCTTGAACCATGGCCACCGAGGCGCATTATCAACAAGTACTGGCGCTGAGCCAGCGCATGCTGGCCGCCGGCATGGCGCAACACTGGGACGAACTGGTGGCGCTCGAAGCGCAACGGCAGACACTGCTCGACCAAGCGCCGGCCACTACGCCGAACGAGTCGCGCCCACTGAGCGAACTGATCGGCGAGATTCAGCAGTGCGACGCGCAATTGAGCGAGAAACTCGAGGCCTGGCTCTCCCACGCCCGCATTCTGCTGCGCATGGACGCCAAATCATCGCCTAAATCCTGACCATGATCCCCGCCGACGTCGCCAGCCGCCTGCAGGTTTCTGCCGACACCGCGCTGCGGCCGGTGGCGCCGGCGCAGGAAATCGCCGATCGGCTCTCGGGGCTGGTCGCCGGCCAGAAGGTGATGGCCGAAATCCAGGCGATGTTGCCCAACGGCACCTATCGCGCGATGATCAATCAGCGCAGCATCACCCTGGCGCTCCCGTTTTCGGCCAAGAGCGGCGACTCGCTCGAACTGCAGGTGACCGAATCGGACGGCAAGCTGGCGCTCGCTGTCGTCGCCAATCCCGACGAAGGCGGCAAGCCGGCCGCCGCCACGACGTCGGCAACGCTCAGCCGCACCGGCCAGCTGATCAGCAATCTTTTTTCCGAAGCACGCGACGCCAAGGGCGGCCCGGTGACGACGATGCTCAACGCCAACCAACCGATCAGCGCGACGCCGGTCAGCGCCCAGGACTTGCTGCCGCAGCTCAAACAGGCGATCACGCAAAGCGGCATGTTCTACGAATCGCATCAGGCCGAATGGGTCGAGGGCCGTTTCACCAAAGCGGCGCTGCTGCAGGAACCGCAGGGCAAGCTGTCGTCGCCGGCCACGCTGGCCGCCGAGGCGCTCACGGCCAACATCGCGCCAGCGACGCCCGCCACGGCCAACCAGACTGCCAGCCCCCTGGCCGACCCAAAGGCCGAAAATCCGGCGGCGACGGCACCGCTCAAGGCGCGGCCCGATGCCGGCGAACCCGCCGCCACGCTGCGCCTGGCTATTGACGGCGCGCCGGCCGGCGAGACGGCCAAGGCCAGTGCCGCGCAGGGAACGACGCAAAGCGCCGTAGCGTCACCGGCCCAGGCGCATAGCCAACAACTCGTTGCGCCGCAGGCGCAAGCGCTGGTGCAACAGCAGCTCGACGCGTTGGCCACGCAGAATTTCAGTTGGCAGGGCCAGATCTGGCCAGGCCAGGAGATGCGCTGGGAAATTGACGAGGACGCTGCGCGCAGCGCCCCAGGAGAAGATGAAACCGCAGCGAAATGGGCAACGCGGCTGCACCTGACGCTGCCTAACCTGGGATCGGTCGATGCCCAGATTCGCTTGCAGGGCAACGAGATCACCCTATCAATGACCGCCGGCAGCGAAAAAACCCGCGCCCTGATGCGCGCTTCGGGCGTCGCGCTGCGTAGCCAGCTCAGTGAGGCGGGAATCTCGCTCGCCTCGATGGGCGTTGCGGCGACCGACAAGAGCGATGGCCAAGCCGGATAATGATCCGCTGAAAAGCGCGGTGGCGTTGGCCTACGGCCAGACCGACGCGGCCCCGCGCGTGGTCGCCAAGGGGCGCGGCATGATCGCCGAGCAGATCATCCTGCGCGCTCGCGAACACGGCGTTTATGTGCACGAATCGCCGGAACTCGTCTCGCTGCTGATGCAAATCGACCTCGATCAGCGCATCCCGCCACAGCTCTACATCGCCGTCTCCGAACTGCTGGCCTGGATCTACCGCCTCGAAAGCGGCCAGCCGGTCGCCGCGGCGCCGATTCTTTCGGCGCTGCCCGAGACGCTTGACAAGACCTAGGGCCGATTGCAAGCTCTCCGAAGTCGTATCGCGATGCTGCCCGCGCAAGTCTTTCTTTTCCGCCGAGCGCAAATTGCTTTAAACTCTCCCCGCAAACGCGATCAGGATAAACAATGGCAGAAAGCGAAGCCCCGACGGGCTCAGACCCCCTCCCCCCGGTATTTGAACTCGAACAAACCGACGACTACAGCAGATTTTTGCTGCACTCGAAATCGGAAATCCTGGCGTTGTTGCGTGCGCTGATTCAAAAAAGGTCGATGATTACGGTTCATTTCGATCATGGCCGGTCGTTCCTGCTCACCACGATCATCGCGCTGAGCGATGACAATCGCGAGTTTATCCTCGACATCGGCAGCAACGAAGACATGAACCGCAGGGCGCTGCTCGCCGACAAGCTGATTCTGACGACGATCGCCGACAAGGTGAAGGTTCAGTTCAGCCTCAACAAGCTGTCACCGACCCAGAGCGGCGGCGGCCCCGCGTTTCTGGCCAAGATACCCGAACAACTGCTGCGTCTGCAGCGCCGCGAGTTTTTCCGGCTATCAACGCCGGTCGCCAACCCGCTCAAGCTGTGCGCCACCCTCACCGGCGCCGACGCCAGCGTGCAGCAACTCGAGTTGCCGCTGATGGACCTCAGCGGCGGCGGCGTCGGCCTGGTCGCGCGCCCCGACCAAGCCGAGCTATTCAAACGCGGCGACACGCTGAAGGACTGCCAGATCATGCTTCCCGACGAGGGTTTGTTGGTCGCCACGATCTGCGTGCGCAACATCTTCGAGGTCACCACCCGCATCGACTCGCATTTCTTCCGCCTCGGTTGCGAGTTCATCGGCCTGTCCCCCGCGCGTTCGACGCTGGTTCAGCGTTACATCACGCGTGTCGAGCGCGAACGCAAGGCGCGACTCAACGGACTGAGCTGAAGAGGCGGCAAGGCCCGAGTCCAGGGCTGGCAGGCCCGGTCATCGCTTGAGCCAGGCCGCCGCATCGAGTGCGAAATAGCTCAGAATACCATCGGCGCCGGCCCGTTTGAAGGCCAGCAAGCTCTCCAGAACACAGGCTTGTTCGTCGAGCCAGCCATTCTGGATGGCGGCCTTGAGCATGGCATATTCGCCGCTCACCTGGTAGGCATAGGTCGGCACCTTGAACTCGTCCTTGATGCGACGGACGACGTCAAGATAGGGCATTCCCGGCTTGATCATCACCATGTCGGCGCCCTCGGCAAGGTCGAGCGCCACTTCGCGCAAGGCTTCGTCGCTGTTCGCCGGATCCATCTGGTAAGTGGTCTTGCTGCCCTTGCCCAGATTGGCCGACGAGCCGACCGCATCGCGGAACGGGCCATAGAAGCTCGACGCATACTTGGCCGAGTAGGCCAGGATTCGGGTATGGATTAGATTCGCCGCATCGAGTTCGCAACGAATTCGCGCGATGCGTCCGTCCATCATGTCCGACGGGGCGACCACATCGGCGCCGGCCTGCGCGTGACACAGCGCCTGTTTGGCGAGCACCTCGAGAGTTTCGTCGTTCTGCACGTAGCCACGCGCATCGTCGCCATCGATCAGGCCGTCCTGGCCGTGGCTGGTGTAGGGGTCAAGCGCCACGTCGGTGACGATGCCCAGTTCGGGAAACGCCTTCTTGAGCGCTGCCACCACGCGCGGGACGAGCCCCCGCGGGTTGTACGACTCTTCGGCGCCCGGCGTCTTGAGCGGCGCGTCGATCACCGGAAAAAGCGCCAGCGCCGGAATCCCGAGCTCAAGCGCACGTTCTGCCGTTTTGAGCAGATGGTCGAGACTTTGCCGCTCGACGCCCGGCATCGAGGCCACCGGCTCGGTGCGATCGCATCCTTCGAGAACAAATACCGGGTAAATCAGATCGTCAGCGCTAAGCGCCGATTCGCGCATCAGGCGGCGGGAAAAATCGTCACGGCGCATGCGGCGCATGCGCGTACCGGGAAAACTCGCATTGAAATTCATCGCGTCCTCGTCTCCAAATCCGAAAAAAAACCCGCACGCGGGAACTAAGCCCAGAACACTTCACTCTGAGTAAGCAGATGGCTCACGCCGTCTCCCGCTTCATCTCCCTGAGCGGGCGCCTTGCATCTAGGCAAGGCATTTTGCCCCCGGTTTGCGCCGGGGGCTTTTTATTTCCCGCTCTCCTTGCCGCGCGTCGTTCTGGCGCTCCAGCCGATCGCCTTGCGGTTCTTCGGCCGCGCGACTTTCTCGGTGCGCAGGCCGACCGGTGGGGCTTTCGATTCACTGACTTCCATGCCCAACCAGCCGCCGAGCACCGCCTCGGCCTGCGCCACGCCCGTTTTCTTGAGGCTGGAAAAGAGCTGCAGCGTACAGTTGTCGCTGATTTCAGCCAGCGCCAGCTGGACCTCGCGCAAGGCCACCGCTTGCTCCTGACGCGTCAGTTTGTCGGCCTTGGAGAGCAGGATATGAATCGGCTTGCCGGTCTGCGCGAACCACGCCAGCATCTGCAAATCGAGATCGGTGAGCGGATGGCGGCTATCCATAATCAGCACCAGACCGACCAGTGGCTCGCGATAGCGCAGATAAGGCGCGAGCAGCCCCTCCCACTGCGAGCGGATCTCCTCCGGCGCCTTGGCAAAACCGTAACCGGGCAAATCGACGAAATATTTCCCGACATCGAGAGTGAAATAATTGAGATGTTGCGTCCGGCCCGGGGTCTTGGAAACAAAGGCCAAGCGGGTGTGATTGGCCAACGTATTGATGGCCGACGACTTGCCGGCATTCGAACGCCCGGCGAAAGCAACCTCGCATCGGGAGTCGACTGGTAAATCGGACAATTTGGCGACGGTCGTATGAAAGACCGCCTTCTGAAAAATGGGCATTGGCAGACCGAAAAGAGGCTAGCGTGACTGATCGCTAAAGTGCTATAGAATATCAGGTTTGGGAATTCGCATCTCTGAACTCGAACGCATTCACAGGAGTTTGTACATGATTCGCGCCACTGCACTTGCGGTTCTCATGGCCGTTGGCCTCTCCTCAACATTCGCGGCAGAAGAAGTGAAGGCCCCCGATCTGGCCAAGGCCAAGAAGATCGCCGAGACGGTATGCGTCGCCTGCCACGGTGCAGACGGCAATAGCCCGACGTCGGCCAACCCGATCCTCGCGGGCCAGGGTTCAGCGTACCTCCTCAAGCAGCTCACCGAATTCAAGGCGGCCGACGGCAAGCCGGCTGTGCGCAACAACCCGATCATGGCGGGAATGACTGCGGCACTGACGGTCGACGACATGAAGGGCTTGGCGCTTTATTTTTCGCAACAAAGGCGCAAGCCGGCGAGCGCGACGGACGAAAAACTGGTCGCCGCCGGCAAGAACCTGTGGCGCAAAGGCGACTTCGAGAAGGGCGTTCCCGCCTGCGCCGGCTGCCACGGCCCGGCAGGAGCCGGCGTTCCCGCCCAATACCCGCGACTCGCCGGGCAATACGCTGAATACACCGACCTGCAGCTCAAGAACTTTCGCAGCGAGGAGCGCTCAAACGATCCAGAAAAGATGATGCGCGCTGTTGCCGACAAACTCTCCGACAAGCAAATCAAGGCGCTTGCCGACTACGTGGCCGGCCTGCGCTGACCTTCCTCTCGAATCACCTGAAGACCGCTTGGCTTTTCTCACCCACTTGGATGCCTCATGAAAACTCTAAAGCAGCTCATCGAGAGCAAGAACAAGAAACTGGCTGCCGTCGCCCCCGAACAATCGGTGCTGCGTGCGCTCGAAATCATGGCCGAGAACGACGTCGGCGCATTGCTCGTGCTCGACGGCAAACGCCTGGCAGGCGTCTTCTCTGAGCGCGACTATGCGCGCAAGGTGATCCTGCAGGGCAAGGCGTCGAAAAGCACAAAAGTCAGCGAGATCATGACCGGCAAGGTCGTTTATGTCACCTTGAATCGCACCATCGAGGAGTGCATGGCGATCATGACCGAAAAGCACTTCCGCCACTTGCCGGTCCTCGACGACGATCACAATGTCGTCGGCATCGTCTCGATCGGCGACATGATCAAGGAAATGATCAGCCAGCAGAAGTTCATCATCGACCAGTTGGAAAACTACATTACCCGCTGATCGCCAAGCCAGGCCGTAGCGGCTGTTACGGCCGGCTGCGTATCCTGCAAAAAGAGGGAGGGGGCGCTCAGTTGTTGATGAAGCGCGACTCGAGGAAACGCGTCGCGTTGTCCAGATCGCTGTAGATCTTGCTGCCGTGAAGTGCCGAAACGAACTTCCGCCAGTTGATATCGGGCTCAGCCAGACGAAAGCCGTAGAGTCCGCGGGCCTCGCTTCTCTTTTCACGCAGGATGAAGGCGTTGACGTGCGAAACGTCGGCGTGCCCCAACTTGATAGTCGCTTCGCACCAGGTATTGAGCGGCAAGACCCCGTGGGCAAGCGCCTGGAACCCGTCGGAAGAAACCTCGATTACCTTGATCGATATCTTGCCCTGCTTGCCGTCGACCGAGGTGTAGGTGATTCGCCCCGGGCACTTCACCGAGAAACGCTCGTGACGGCGTAACGGGCTATCTTCTGGACTGACTGACGGCGTCGGCAACACCGCACGATACTCGGGCAGATCGTAGATGGTGTGGAGCAAGGCTTTTTTTCGCTCGCTCAAATTCTCGAAGGTATGCGTCCGAACGTTGAAAAAATAGTCGATCAATGCAGGCGTCAGCACCGGGTCGTTGGTGGTGAAAAAACGCCGGCTCGGAAAATGAATATTGGGTAACTTGATCTCAGTGAAATACGCGTAGAGGTTGCGGCGCGCGGGCTTCGACGCATAATGCTCGCGCATGACATTGACCGCTTCCTTGAGGTCAAGGGTAGCACCGACGGCGGGCGCACCATTGACGAAATCGTAGTTTTCGACGACGTTCGCCGTCAGTCGCTGGAAAAACAACAGCGACTCGTACATCTCGATATGGCTCGGATTAACGGCGATGACCAGGTGCCGGGTGTCGAAAAACGTCGTGCAGTATTCATACATGAACTTCATCAGCGGAAACAGGATGGTACCGCCCGTTTTGCGGAACTTGCGGTTGATGGCCAGCGCAGACACCTCGGCGATCAAGCCTTCCTTTTTGCGCACCGACGTCAGGTCGAAGATCTGCTGCAGCGGGAAACCCAGTGCGCTTTCGCGGATCAGCGAGATGGTCCCGACTACCTCGCCGTCGTACTTGGCACAGAGCGTCGTCGTGGTCGGCAGCGCGTGGTAGATGGTCACCCGCATCCCCGAGGGATCGGGTTTCATGAAGCCGCTATCGACGTAGGCGTCGTGCAGCACCGAGAAGCAGGCCTCAAGCTCCTCTTTTGTTTCGGCGATCTTGAGCACCAGCCGCTCGCTCGGTGCCGGGTCGCAGTTTGCAAACGAGCGAAATACCTCGAAACGCTTCTTGCGCGGCAGCCAGGAGATCAGCTTGCGGGCCGATTCACGCACCAGTTTTCGCAATCGTAAGCGAAGCCTCTTGAGCACTGTGCCACCTCCGACGAACCTACCCGTTCATCATACTAGGTTTATACCAAAAACAAAGGGCGTCGAGTGCCTATCCTGGGCCGCCCAGAGAATAGGGAAAATTGATGCGCCTGACGGCAATTAGACTATTTTTCAGGGTCAGAAACGCTCGGACCGCCAAAATATGACGATAGAAAATACGGAACCACGACGATAACGACCGTGAAAGCAATCGTCGCATATAGAGTTGAATTCATGAATGTCTCCTTTCGTAATGCGAGTGATGTTTCAATTTCACGAAAAGAAGCTTATCGAAACACGTGCCACAACGCTGTTGCCACTGTGATTGGCTTGCGTGCCATGCTGTAACGTGGTGGAACTTTTGGCACCATATGCCAAGCGGCACAATACGCCTTCAAGAAAAGGCAATGCGGCCGCCAACTGCATTAAAAAAAGGGCTGGGGGGTGTGGGGAACACCGAGCCAGCCCGCAACCCTAGTGCAAGGAGGGCTTGCAAAAGGCCACGTCCAATCTAATTCAGCCTGCACTAAACACCAATACCGTGTTCCATGTAGTTCCCGCCGAGCGCGAGGCTTCATGCCAAAGGATCCACCACCACCAGGCGTTCTCAGACAAAGCAGCGACGAAGGGACAAGACACCGGCCCAACGCTTAGACAGCGCTTCCGACCTTACCCGCGACGACCTTCGAAGAAGGTCGCAAAGAACCGCTTATTGCGGCAGTGAGCAGTTGCTGTGACAGTTTGAACACATCACAAAATCCGAAAGCAAGCTCGGCCTGACTGCCCGGACTGCTGCGGAAGGACGCGCGACACGAAAAACCTGTGCGCCTCAAACTGGCAAGAATTGAAATCGTGCCAGAAACAACAAATTTACAGTTCTACAACTGGCGAAACGAGTTGCCGCTTAATTCCAGTCGTATTGCTCAAGTTTCATATCGTTTTTCTTGAGGTACACTTCCACGATTCGGGGCAGAAGGATGAGAACAAACAAGAAGGCGACGATCGCAAAGTCGTTTAATAATTTCATGGTTATTTCCTTTCGGCGTGATTTGAACTATTAGGCGGATTCGAGATTGTTCTTTGAACTGGCAGACAGATCGATCAGCAGGGCAATTGCCTGGGGCAGCACGGCAACGATGACAATCGAAACGGCAAAAATCGCTTGAGCTAAAACCATTGTGAATACCTTCCGTAATGTGAAACACAAATTCATCTAACGGAAATGATTCTAACGATTGGAGCGTTTTTTCTCAGTTGCGTCATTGATTCGGTTTGGTATCAGTTTGTGACACGAGTCATCAGCCCCTGTGTCCATGCGTTAGTCAGGCATTGCTGATCAACGAAGGAAAACCGTGAAAAAAGCCGTGCTGGCAATCGCTCTTGTTGCCGCCCTCAGTACTCCCGCGCTGGCCGCCGAGGTGGGCGTTTCCGTGACCATCGGCCAACCAGGCTTCTATGGTCGGCTCGACATCGGCGGTTTTCCGCCGCCGCAACTCATCTACGACAGCCCGCGCTACATTGGGCGAGTTCCCCCTGGCCGCCCACCAGTCTATCTGCGCGTCCCGCCCGGCCATATCAAGCACTGGGACAAACACTGCCGGGAGTACAACGCCTGTGGCGAGCCTGTTTTCTTTGTCAAGGACGACTGGTACCACCGCGAATACGCCCCGCGTTATCAGGACCGTCGAGGCGATTACCGTGATAACGGCACGGGGCCGCATGACTATCGCCAAGACGAAAGGCATGACAATCGCGAGCACGACAAAGGTCACGGACACGGCCGCGACCATTAGCCATGGCATGACCCGCTGACGCTGCCAGGCGAGAGACGAATCGCCCGGCGGCAATGGCCGGTCCTTGATTCGCTTTGCTTCGTATTGGTGCCCATGGGCAGGATTGAACTGCCGACCTCTCCCTTACCAAGGGAGTGCTCTACCACTGAGCTACATGGGCTGACGAGGACGTGCTGCCTGGTGTTGCCAGCCTAGTCTGAAAAAGAAAAAGGCCTACATCACTGTAAGCCTTGTCTTTATGGTGCCGCTGGCCGGAATCGAACTGGCGACCTTCGCATTACGAATGCGCTGCTCTACCAACTGAGCTACAGCGGCTCTGCAAGCCATCAGGTGAGTGCAGGGTCGGCATTCTAGCAGTGCCGGCCGATTTTTCAAAACCTATTTTGCGCGCCTGGATCGCCAACATTCTGCGCGCCGCCACCGTCTAATCGAGGCGAGCCAGCCTGGACTTGGCGAGCGGCGGATTGGCCGAGAAATATTTGCGGATCCCGGAGATGATCGCCTCGGCCATCTTGTCCTGATAGACGTCGTCGTTGAGCCGCCTTTCTTCTTCCGGATTCGAGATGAACGCCGTTTCGATCAGGATCGACGGGATGTCAGGCGCCTTGAGCACGGCGAAACCGGCCTGTTCGACGCTGGCCTTGTGCAGACGGTTGATGCCACCAAGCTCGCCGAGCACCGCTTTGCCCAATTTCAGACTGTCGCTGATCGTCGCCGTTTGCGACAGATCGAGCAACGTGCGCGCCAGCATCGGGTCCTTGACGTCGATATTGACGCCGCCGATCAGATCGGAGGCGTTTTCCTTTTGCGCGAGATAGCGCGCCGCCGAACTCGACGCGCCGCTTTCGGACAGCGCGAACACCGACGAACCGTTGGCGTCGGGACGCGTAAAAGCATCGGCATGAATCGAAACGAACAGGTCGGACTGGATACGCCGCGCCTTCTGCACGCGCATATGCAGCGGCACGAAGAAATCGGTGTCGCGAGTGAGCACCGCGCGCATATTGGGTTCGGCGTCGATCTTGGCCTTCAGGCGCCGGGCGACGGCCAGCGTGACGTTCTTCTCGTAGCTGCCGCCACTACCGACTGCGCCGGGGTCTTCTCCGCCATGCCCGGGATCGAGCGTGATGGTGACCAGCCGATCGACGACCGGCTTGCCCGAGCGCGGCCTTTCGGCCTTGATCGCCGAATTGGGCTGCGGCATTTTTTCGACCTGCAGCCCCATATTGCCGAGCAGCGTGTCGTTTCTTTCGAGCAGTTGCAGCAAGGCGTCAGGCGGCTCCAAAGGATAGACGTCGAGCACCAGGCGATGGCCGTACTCGCCGGCCGGTGGCAGCACGAAGACCTGCGGCTTGACCTCGTTCTTGAGCTCCATCACCAAACGAACGACGCCGGGCTTGAAGCGGCCGGCGCGCAGCAGCTTGATGTTGGGGTCGTCCGGTGAAATTTTCCCGGCCAGCCCTTCGAGCACTCGGTTGAACTCGATTCCCTCGAGGTCGACGACCAGACGCTCGGGGTCCTTGATCATGAAGTGCGAATATTTGAGCGGTGCCGAGCATTCGATCGCCACCCGCGTGTAATCGGCGGCCGGCCAGACGCGGACGGCAAGAATCCCGGGGGAGCGGTCAACGGCGGCGCGTCCGACCGGGCTGACCAGCAGCAGCAGCGACGCGCCGGCGAACTTGATCAGGTCCCGGCGCCCGGCCAGCGGCTGGCGAGTTCGCTCAGACATTGCCGCCCCGTCTCGCTATGGGCGACGAGTTCGAGCAGGCGCCCCGATTCGGGTGTCTGTCCGGCAAAGCGAAAGACGAGCGCGAGATCAGCCGGCGGCACGTAACCAGCGGCCTTTTCAGGCCACTCGACGAGGCACACGCAATCATCCCGAAAGTATTCGCCAAGGCCGGCATCTTCAAACTCTGTGGGTTCATTGAAACGATAAAAATCAAAGTGATACCAGTATATGCTCGAAACTACGTAAACTTCAACCAGCGTATAGGTCGGGCTTTTGACCGGACCGCTGTGGCCGAGCGCACGCAGCAGCGCGCGCACCAGCGTGGTTTTGCCGGCGCCCAGCTCGCCGTCGAGCCAGACAACCATGCCGGGAGCCAGCAATGGCGCGAGTTCGCGCCCGAGCGCGATGGTCGCCGCCTCGTCCGGCAACGAGCGCGTCAGCGTTGACGCAGAACGAAGCGGGCTATGATTCGGGCTATGCACAAGAAAAACTCCGATACGGGCGCACTCGCCGCGGTCGCCCGAGGCCCGGTCGATTGGGGCGCGCTGGTCAAAAAGATAAAAAGCTGGGGCCAGGAACTGGGCTTTGCCGAGCTGGGAATCGCCGGTGCCGACGTTTCTGCCGCCAGTCCCGGCCTGTTGCGCTGGCTGGAACTCGGCCGTCACGGCGAAATGGATTATATGGCCAAACACGCCGCGCTGCGCAGTGAGCCGCCAGCGCTGGTGCCCGCAACGCAATCGGTGATTTCGGCGCGCCTGCCCTATTGGCCGGCCGCCGCCGATGCGCAGGCCGTGTTGGCCGACGGCCAACTCGGCTACATCTCGCGCTACGCGCTCGGCCGCGACTATCACAAGACGTTTCGCCTGCGCTTGCAGAAGCTCGCCGAGCGCATCGGCCAGGCCGTCGCGACGAGCGAAGCCGATTCGTCTTACGCCTACCGCGTCTTTGCCGATTCGGCGCCGGTGATGGAAGTCGAATTCGCGCGCCAGTCGGGAATCGCCTGGCGCGGCAAGCATACCTTGTCGCTGACGCGCAGCGGCTCGTGGCACTTTCTCGGCGAAATCTACTGCACGCTGCCGCTACCGCCCGACGCGCCGATCGCTGAGCACTGCGGCAGCTGCACGCGCTGTATCGCCGCCTGCCCGACCGCCGCGATCGTCGCGCCCTACGAAGTCGACGCGCGCCGCTGCATCTCGTATCTGACCATCGAGCTGCCCGGCGCGATACCGGTCGAACTGCGAGCGCTGATCGGCAACCGCATCTACGGCTGCGACGATTGCCAGCTATGCTGCCCGTGGAATCGCCTGGCCCACGTCGGCGATCCCGCTTTTGCCGTTCGCCACGGACTCGACGCGATGAGGCTCGCCGAGCTCTTCGCCTGGAGCGAGCGCGAGTTCGCAGAGCGGCTCGCCGGCAGCCCGATCCGCCGCATCGGACACGCGCGCTGGCTGCGCAATATCGCCGTCGCGCTGGGCAATTCGCCCGCCAACGAGGCGATGCGAGCCGCGCTCGGCGCACGTCTCGACCACCCATCGCCGCTGGTGCGCGAACACGTCGGCTGGGCGCTGGCGCAAGCGAACACCGATCGCGCTTGATTTCCACCGGCGTTCCGATACTATCAACGCAGGTCGTTCTAGCGCCGGTCAGTTGCCTCAACGGCAGGCGGCGGCGCAAAAGTCACTGCACCGACCGGAAAGCAGGATTGATCGTGATTTCTTACTTCAGATACCGCCGAGCGCCGGCATCCAACCGCCCGACCTTGGCCGCCAGTTCGGCAGCGCCTCGCTGAAGACAAGCGCATGAGCAAGCCCGCCGCGTACCGCCCGTCGAACAAAGTCGTCTCGCTCAATGGCCGCGGTCGCGACCGCAGCCCCGGACTGCGCATTCTTGGCGAATGCCGCGAGCAGTTGCTCGAGCATCTGAGCCGCTGGCTGCACGACGTCGCGACTGGCATTTCCGAAGAGCTCTTTGTGCTCGCCGACGCCACGCGCGATCGACAGGAACAAACGCGTTATCTCGACCTGCGCGCAGCGATCGAGAAAGACTGGGCGTCGCTGCTCGAGACCTTTCGCCACGACCTCGTCGCCGAAGCCGAGCTGTGCCAGAATCAGGCCAATCCGCCAGTCGGCGGCAGCGAGCAGCCGCTCGAACTGCCCGACTTTCACGGTCTTGAACTGGTCGACGACGAAGACCTCGCCAAGCACATCGTGATCCGCGAATTCGCCGCTCAGCTTGGCGAGTCGTGCGACGCTGAACTCTACCCGCTCAACCGCCGCGTCGCCGTCCTGCTCGGCCAGGACGAGGCCGCCGGCAACGCCAATCCCCTGGCCCCGCCGGTCGTTTGCCGCGCACTGTCCAACGCCTGCGCGACGCTAGTCGCCGATGGCCAAACGCAACTGCTGCTGCTGCGCCGCCTCGAACGCCACCTGCACCTGGCGCTGCCGCCGATCTACCGGCAGCTCAACGCCGCGCTGATCGAACGCGGCATCCTGCCCGACTTCAAACGCAGCTATCAGCGCAGCACGGCGCCGCCCGTTCCCGCAGCGCAGCCATCGGGCGGCGCGACGGCAAGCGCTACCGCGCTCACCGACCAAGGCATCCTGGCAACGCTGCAACGCCTGGCGCTGGCGCGCGTTGGCCACACCGCCGTGCCGGCGACGGCGACCGGCGCGACACCCGACACGGCAGGCATCGATCAGCTGCTGCTCGCCTCGCTCGACGAACTGCAGCACGCTCCGGCCGGCTCGATCATCAACCAGGTGCGCCAGGTCCGCGACTCGCCCAACGCGCAGCAGGTCGGCGGTCTCGCCGCGGTGACGATCGACATCGTGGCGATGCTGTTCGACTTCATTTTCGACGACGCGCACATTCCGGTCGCCGTCAAGGCGCTGCTCAGCCGGCTGCAAATCCCGGTACTCAAGGTGGCGATGCAGAACCCCGGCTTCTTCGCCGACCGCCAGCATCCGACGCGCCGCTTCCTCGGCAGCATCTCGGGGATCTCGATTCGCTGGGGTGGCTCGGTGGCCCAAAGCGACCCCTTCTATCGCAAGCTCGCCGAACTCGTCGAGAGGATCCAGGCCGAGTTCCAGAGCGACGTCGAGATTTTCGGCACGGCGCTCGCCGAACTCGAGTCCTTCGTCGGCGAACGCCAGAACGAGGAAGACCGCACGGCGCTGACCGCGGCCAACGTCGTCAATCTGCGCGAACAGCAAAACGCCAGCTGGGAACGCGCGCAGCGCGCGCTCGAAACGGCCAGGAGCGCCGGCGCGCTGCCCGCGCTGATCGACGATTTTCTCGCCGAACACTGGCTCGGCGTGCTGCAGGCCGGCGCGCTCGGTGACGACGACAACGCCTGGCAGGCGGCCGTGCAGACGATGAACGACCTCGTCTGGAGCGTCGCGCCCAAGACGCGACCGGAAGATCGCCTCAAGCTGATCAGCCTGCTGCCCGGCTTGCTGGCGCGGCTCAACCAGGGCCTGGCCAGCGTCAATACCGGCGCCGAGCAGAGCAGCGCTTTCTTCGACCGCCTGCTGCCGTACCATGCGGCGGCGCTCAAGGGCGAGACCCCGGCGCCGCCGATCCCGGCCCACGACGAGGAACCGAACGTCGCCGCGCTGTTCACCCCGGCCGCCGAGGGCGATCTGGTGATGACGCGCAGCATCGATGACGGCGTCGAGGTCGAGGAGGTGATGCTGGTCGGCGCGCGCCCGATCTGGCGCGCCGACGACCGCGAAATTCATCGTCAGGTCAGCGAGCTCAAACGCGGCGACTGGGTCGAGTTTGGTAGCGAAGACGCCGGCAAGCGCGAACGACTCAACTGGATCAGCCCGCAGCGCGGCATCTTGCTGTTCAGCAACCATCAGTCGGCCAAGGCCATCTCGATCACGCCCGACGCGCTGGCGCGCCAGATCCGCGACGGCGCGGCGCGAATCGTTCGCCAGGAAGAGATCTTCGAACGCGCCTTGAGCGGCGCGCTCGAATCGGTCAACGCCGCCTAACGCCTGCGCCAGACAGCCGCCAACAGGTCATCCTGGCACCCCACCTGCGGAAAGCCGCATGCTCATTGGCTTTCCCGGCGGGCAGCGCCAGCCTGCCCGTGCCTATTGGCGTGCAGGCCGGCGCTTCAGACGGACTTTCTCAACGCGCGACCGGCCGCGCCGGATCGCTGCACCATTCGCTCCACGACCCGGCGTAGAGCCGCGCACCGCGCAGCCCGGCGATTTCCATGGCCAGCAGATTGACGCACGCCGACGCGCCCGAGCCGCAATACATCACCGACTGAGCAGGCTGCGCGCCAGCGAGCAACTCGACGAATTCGCTGCGCAGTTCAGCGGCCGGGCGAAACAGCCCATCGCCGTCGAGGTTGTCGCGGAAGAAACGGTTGCGCGCGCCCGGAATGTGGCCGCCGACCGGATCGATCGTCTCATTCTCGCCGCGGAAGCGATCGGGCGAACGCGCATCGACCAGCACCAACTCGCCCTGGTCGAGATTGGCCAGCACCGCGGCGGCACCGAGCAGCCAGTCGCGCGGCGCGATCGTTTCGGCAAAAAGAGCGGGAGCCGAGGTCGGCAACTCGGTCGACAGCGGCCGGCCTTGCTTGACCCACTGACCGATGCCGCCGTCGAGCAGCGCGACTTTTTCGTGCCCGAGCCAGCGCAGCAAGTACCACAGCCGCGCGGCGATCATTCCGCCCGCATCGTCATAGACGACTACCTGCGTCGCCGGCGAAACGCCTGCGGCGCCGAGCAGGTCGGCCAGGCGCTCGCCATCGGGCCACGGATGGCGGCCGTTGGTCCCGTTCATCGGCGACGACAGGTCGCGGTCCAGATGGACGAAGAATGCGCCGGGCAGATGCCCCTCGGCGTAGGCCCGGGCGCCGTAATCGACGTCGGACAATTGATGGCGGCAATCGAAGACGCGCCAGCTCGGATCGTCAAGGTGGCTTGCCAGAACGTCGCAGGACACCAGCGTCGAGAAGCTCATGCGGTTTCGTCCAGCCACGCGCGCGCCGCGCCCTCGTCGGCAAAGACCTGCATTTGCGCCTGGACGAAAATCTGCGACAACCAGGCGCTCCAGGCCACCCACTGACTGTGCGTGAGCACCGCGATGCGGCGAAAATCGTGCGCATGGGCGCGTGCGAAGACGATGTCTTCCCAGGCCACGTCGAGCGTGAAATCGGCCATCTCGCGCAAATCGAAGAGCAGATCGACCGAGCCATCGACACGGACCGTGTCTCCCACCATCGCTTCGAACTCTTTGTAATCGGCCAGCGTGAATTCGCCGTAGACGGTGACCGTGACGCGTTTGGGCTGGTGTTGGGTAACAATCATGACATTCTCCCGGTGTGTTCGTGCGAGTGTAGCATCAGTCCTGCTCGGCCGGATTGGCGCGCGAAAAGAGCGAGGCGAGGACACCGCTGGTGACGATCAACGCGATCGCCGACCAGGCGCCGAACGACAGCGTCTCGTGCCAGAACAGCATGCCGAACAGGCTGGCGAAGATCACCGTCGAATAGGCCAGGCAGGCGGCCATCAGCGTGCGGCCGCGGTTGTAGGCGCGCGTCATGGCCAGTTGGGCGAGCGTTCCGAAGCCGCCGACGCCAAGCAGCAGCAGTCCGCCCGGGACGTTGATGCGATGAAACTCGAAGAGCGTCATCCAGACCCCGCTGATCACCGCCGAGACCAGCGAGAAATAAAATACCGTGCGTTCCTCGACTTCGCCGCGCTCGCCCAGTTCCTTGACGTTGTAGTAGGCGAGTCCGGCGACCATGCCACTACCCAGCCCGATCAGGCCGCCGAGCAACTGCTCGGCGTGAAAGGTCGGGCGCAGCAACAGCACGACGCCGACAAAGCCCAGGCCGAGCGCGCCGAACATCGCCGGACGCAGCCTTTCGTTCCTGAACCAGCACAGAAAAAGCGTCAGAAACAGCGGCGAGGTATAGGCCAGCGTCACCGCGGTGGCCAGCGGCAGCATCGACAGCGCGTAAAAATAGAGCATCAGCGAAACGAAGCCGCTGATGCTGCGCCACAGCTGGAAGCGCCAGTGCGGCGTGGCGATCGGGATGGCACGCGCGCGCACCAGCAGCAACATGAAGACCAGCGCAATGAGGCTGCGATAGAAAACGATTTCGGCGGTCGAAAAAAACTCGGCGGCAAACTTCACGCAGACGCCCATGCAGGCGAACAGGAAGCTGGCCGCAATCATCCACAGGGATTGCATATTGGCGGGAGCTATTGAGCGGACGCCAGACCTTCTGGTCAGGCGGCCAATTCATTGAAAAGGGCATTTTAATCGCATTCCAATTGACCGGACGCCCCTATTTGGGCTATTTTACCCGGTTTGATTCGAGCTTTTCCGATGCCGCGATCCCACCCTGCCCAAACTGTCGACCTGCCGGCCGGCGCTGTGGCCAAAGAAACCACGTATGAAGCGGCGCTTGCCGAGCTTGAGCAGATCGTCCAGCGCATGGAAGGCGGACAACTGCCGCTCGAAGAATCGATCGCAGCGTATCGGCGCGGCAGCGAGTTGCTCAAGCATTGCCAGCAGCAGCTCGCCGACGCCGAGCGCAAGATAGAGGTGCTTGAAGGCGGCGCGCTGCGCGATTTCGACGCGGCCAGCGGGGCCGCCCAATGAGTGACGCCGTGAATAATTGCTCCACCGAAAACAGCGCTGACCTGCCCTTTCCCGACTGGATGCGCGCCGTGCAGGCGCGCACCGAAGCGACGCTCGCGCGCTTGCTGCCCCCCGAAGAAGCGATCCCGGCGCGCCTGCACCAGGCGATGCGCTACGCGACCCTGGGCGCCGGCAAACGCGTACGCCCGCTGCTCGCCTTCGCCGCCGGCGAACTGACCGGTGCGACGGCGCAACGCCTGGAGATCGCCGGCTGCGCGGTCGAACTGATCCACGCCTATTCGCTGGTGCACGACGACCTGCCGTGCATGGACGACGACGTGTTGCGCCGCGGCCGGCCGACCTGTCACGTCGCCTACGACGAGCCGACCGCGCTGCTGGTCGGCGACAGCCTGCAGACGCTCGCCTTCGAGGTGCTCGCACGCGCCGACCTGGGCGCGCGCCAACTCGCAATGGTTCGCCTGCTGGCCCACGCCAGCGGCTCGTGCGGCATGGCCGGCGGCCAGGCGATCGATCTGGCGGCGGTCGGCCAAACCCTCAACCAACCCGAGCTCGAGCTGATGCACGCGCTCAAGACCGGCGCGCTGATCCGCGCCGCGGTGATGCTCGGCGCGCTGTGCGGCGAGCCGCTCGCGGCCGACGCCGAGGCCGCGCTCGACCGTTTCGCCAAACGCGCCGGCTTGCTCTTTCAGGTCGTCGATGACATCCTCGACTGCACGGCGAGCACCGCGACGCTGGGCAAGACCGCCGGCAAGGACGAAGCCGCCGAAAAACCGACCTATGTCAGCCTGCTCGGCCTCGAAGGCGCGCGCGAATTCGCCGACAGTTTGAGAACGCAAGCGCTCGATTCACTCGCCGTGTTTGGCGAACGCGCCCGGCGCTTGATCGCCCTCACTGATTTCATCACTCACCGCAAGTTTTAGCCGCTCGACCGGACCCGCCTCGGCGGGCGGGACCGACGACTCACGCCAGATTGTGCACCCATGACTTCCTATCCTCTGCTCGACACCATCAGCACCCCGGCGCAGTTGCGCGAACTGGATCGGAAACAGTTGCCGCAATTGGCCGACGAGTTGCGCAGCTTCCTCGTCGAGTCCGTCTCCAAGACTGGCGGCCACCTCGCGTCCAACCTCGGCACCGTCGAACTGACCGTCGCGCTGCACTACGTCTTCGACACCCCCAATGACAAGCTGGTCTGGGACGTCGGCCACCAGACCTACGCCCACAAGGTGCTCAGCGGACGGCGCGCGGGAATGGCCGGGCTGCGCGCACACGGCGGCGTTTCCGGCTTTCCCAAGCGCGGCGAGAGCGAGTACGACACTTTCGGCGTCGGTCACTCGTCGACGTCGATCTCGGCCGCGCTCGGCATGGCGCTGGCGTTCAAGCTCAAGGGGCAGACACAGCGTACGGTGGCGATCATCGGCGACGGCGCGATGTCGGCTGGGCAGTCCTTCGAGGCGATGAACAACGCTGGCGTCGCCGACGCCGACATGCTCGTCGTGCTCAACGACAACGACATGTCGATCTCGGCGCCGGTCGGTGCGCTCAACAAGTATCTGGCGCGCCTTTTTTCCGGTACCACCTTCAACGCCGCGCGCAAGGCCGGCGAAAAGGTGCTCGGCGTCTCGCCGTCGCTGCTCGAATTCGCCAACCGCGTCGAAGAGCACGTCAAGGGAATGCTGACGCCGGGAACGCTGTTCGAGGAGCTCGGCTTCAACTATATCGGCCCGATCGACGGCCACGACCTCGATTCGCTGGTGCCGACGCTGCAGAACCTGCAGAAGCTCAAGGGGCCGCAGTTCCTCCACGTCATCACGCGCAAGGGGCACGGCTACAAGCTCGCCGAAGCCGACCCGATCCTCTACCACGGGGTTTCCAAGTTTGCCCCCGAGGTCGGCATCGAAGGCGGCAAGACCGGCGGCAAACCGACCTATACGAAGGTTTTCGGCGACTGGTTGTGCGACATGGCCGCCGCCGACCCCCGACTGGTCGCGATCACCCCGGCGATGGGCGAAGGCTCGGGAATGGTTCGTTTCGCCGAGCTTTTCCCCGAGCGCTACTTCGACGTCGGCATCGCCGAGCAGCACGCCGTGACCTTCGCCGCCGGACTCGCCTGCGAGGGAATGCGGCCGGTGCTGGCGATCTACTCGACCTTCCTGCAGCGCGGTTACGACCAGTTGATCCACGACGTTGCACTGCAAAAGCTGCCGGTCGTCTTCGCGCTCGATCGCGGTGGCCTGGTCGGCGCCGACGGCCCGACGCACCACGGCAGCTTCGACCTGTCGTTCCTGACCTGCATCCCGAATCTTACGGTGATGACGCCCGCCGACGAAGAGGAATGCCGCCGCATGCTGACCACCGCCTACCGTCTCGACGGTCCGAGCGCCGTGCGCTACCCACGCGGCTCAGGCCCCGGCGTCGCGACGCAGCAGGCTCTTGCCGATCTGCCGGTCGGCCGCGGTGAAATCCGCCGCCGCGGCAAGGCGATCGCACTGCTCGCTTTCGGCAGCATGGTCACGCCGGCGCTCGCAGCGGCCGAGGAACTCGACGCGACGCTCGCCAATATGCGCTTCGTCAAACCGATCGACCGCGAGCTGATTATCGAGCTGGCACGGGAACATTCGCTGCTGATCAGCGTCGAAGAGAACGCCCTGATCGGTGGCGCCGGCGCCGAAGTCGCTCGCGTCCTGGAGGAAATCAACAGCCCGACGCAATTGGTTCGCCTGGGTCTTCCCGACCGCTTCATCGATCATGGCGATCAAGCGCTGCTGCTCGCCGAAGTCGGTCTCGACAAGGCCGGCATCATCCGCACCGCACGCGCACACCAGGACCTCGCGCCGACGGTCCGCTAATCGGCCACCGCGCCACTCAGGAAACGCAATGAACGCACCGCAAACCCCGCCCGCCCCCGTCGCCATGGTCGACGTCCAGAATCTCGCCGACACCCGGCGGATCGCCATCAACCGCGTCGGCATCAAGTCGATCCGCCACCCGGTCAAGGTCCTCGACCGCTCGGGCGGCATCCAGCACACCATCGCCGTGTTCAACATGTACGTCGGGCTGCCGCACAATTTCAAGGGAACGCACATGTCGCGTTTCGTCGAAATCCTCAACAGCAACGAACGCGAAATCTCGGTCGAGAACTTCCCGGCGATGTTGCGCGAGATGGTCGACAAGCTCGAGGCGCAAACCGGACACATCGAAATGAATTTCCCGTACTTCATCAACAAGGCGGCGCCGGTCTCCGGCGTGCAAAGCCTGATGGATTACGACGTCACGCTCTCCGGCGAAATCTGTCACGGCGAAATCGCCTCGACGGTCAAGGTCGTCGTTCCGGTGACCAGCCTGTGTCCCTGCTCGAAGAAAATTTCCGAACGTGGCGCGCACAACCAGCGCTCACACGTCACCGTCAGCGCCAGGATCAACGATCACCTGTGGATCGAAGAGATCGTCCAACTGGTCGAGACGCAGGCCTCCTGCGAGCTTTACGGCCTGCTCAAGCGCCCCGACGAAAAATACGTCACTGAACGCGCCTACGACAACCCGAAATTCGTCGAGGACATGGTTCGCGACGTCGCCGCGCGGCTTTCCGCCGAAACGCGAATCGACTCCTACGTCGTCGAATCCGAGAACTTCGAGTCGATTCACAACCACTCGGCGTATGCGCTGATCGAAAGCCAGAAGACCCACCGTCCGGCCTGAGCGTTCGGCAAGCGTCAACGACAACGGGGCAGCGTCTTGCGACGCTGCCCCGCTTTTTTGCCTGTCGCTTATGCTTACTGAGCGACGGCTTCCTTGACGCGACGCGTCAGCTTTTCCTTGATGCGCGCCGACTTGCCCGAACGCTCGCGCAGGTAGTAGAGCTTGGCGCGACGCACATCGCCACGACGCTTGATTTCAATCGCGGCGACCAGCGGCGAATAGGTCTGGAAAGTACGTTCGACGCCCTCGCCGGACGAAATCTTGCGCACGATGAAGCTCGAGTTGAGTCCGCGATTGCGCTTGGCAATCACGACGCCCTCGTAAGCCTGCAAACGCTCGCGCGTACCTTCCTTGACCTTGACCTGGACGACGACCGTGTCGCCAGGCGCGAAAGCCGGAACGGTTTTGCCCAGACGGGCGATTTCTTCTTGCTCAAGTTGCTCGATCAGATTCATTTTTTAACTCCATTTACAAACATTACGTTTTATTATGCTGACCGCATTGCTCCTGAAACTGCACCAGGAGTTGCGTTTCCTCTTTCGACAGCGAACGCCCCGCCAACAAATCGGGACGTCGCTGCCACGTTCGCCCCAGCGCCTGTTTGAGGCGCCAGCGACGAATCTGCTCGTGGTGACCGGACAACAGCACGTCCGGCACCCGCTGACCCTCGTAATCCTCCGGCCGCGTAAAGTGCGGGCAATCCAGCAAACCCGCGACAAACGAATCCTGTGTTGCCGACTCGGCGTCGTTGAGGACGCCCGGCAACTGCCTGACGACGGCATCAAGCAAGGCCATCGCCGGAATCTCGCCACCCGAAAGAACGAAATCCCCGATCGAAACTTCCTCATCGACGCAGCGCTCGATCAGACGCTCGTCGATTCCTTCGTAACGCCCGCAAAGCAGGATCAACCCGGCTTCACCCTGCAGCGCGTCGTCCACCAAACCCATCACCCGCTGATGCGTGAGCTGCGCGCCTTGCGGCGACAGACAGATCACCCGGCTACGGCTCACCCCCGCCGCCGCCTGCCTGGCCTTGGCCGCCTCGATCGCCGCGACCAGCGGCGCGGCCATCATCACCATCCCCGGACCACCGCCGTAAGGCCGATCATCGACCGTCCGGTGCGCGTCCTGCGTAAAATCGCGCGGATTCCAGAAATTCAAGCTCCAGCGCGCTTCTTCGATCGCCCGCCTGGTCACGCCTGACTGCGACAACGCGACGAACATCTCGGGAAACAGCGTCACCACGTCGGCAACGAAACATCGCTGGCGAACGGGCAAAGTCACCAGTCGGCTTCCCAATCAACGCGCACCGTCTTCGCCGCCAGATCGACGTCGAGCACCACCGCCGCGACAAAAGGCAGCAACTGCTCGTCTTTCTCACCATCGCCAACCCGCAGTACCGCGTTGGCAGGCGTTTCGATCAGGCCGAGCACGCGCCCCAGAAGACTCCCGCTCGTGTTGCGCACCTCAAGGCCGATCAGATCGGCCCAGTAATACTCATCCTTGGCGGCCGGCGGCAACGCATCGCGCGGAACGCCAACGAGCACCCCATGCGCCGCCTCGGAGGCATTGCGATCGGCCAGGCACTCCAGCTCGGCGACCAACTGCTCGCCGTACGCCTTGCACCTCAAGACCCGCGTCGGACGCCACAATCCGGGCGCCAACCCCTCTTGGCCGACCCACCAGTACGGGAGCTTGGCCCAGACCAGGGGATCGTCGGCAAAAGGATGAACCTTGACCGCACCACGCAAGCCATACGGGCCTACGATCTTGCCCAGAACAACGATGTCGGCTGGCGCAACAAAACCAGCAGACTCAGGCAAGGAGTTCTCTAACAAGCGTTCCGACAAACGATCAGGCTGCAACCTTGGCGCCGAGCTGCTTGACCAGACGAGCGACGGTCGGCGACAGCTGGGCACCCTGCTGCTGCCAGTAGGTCAAACGGTCGGAAGCGACGCGCAGCCCCTCTTCTTTCTCAGTAGCGATCGGATTGTAGAAGCCAATCCGTTCAATAAAGCGGCCATCACGACGAGTGCGCGAATCAGCCACCACCATATTGTAGAAGGGACGCTTCTTGGCGCCGCCACGGGCCAGACGAATAACTACCATAGGATCTATTCCGAATTCAGAAAAAGGGCGAAATTATAACAAGAAAGCGCGGAAAAACAAGCTGATATTTAATTGCCGACGCAGCAGCTGTATTCACGGGCCGGCATCAGGCGCTCCCACAAATCTCACAATACCCCGCAACGCCCACGTTATACTGCGCATCGTCGCGATGTAAATTTCGGTAAAGTCCAGACCACGCACCATGATCGAATCGCTCTTACATGCAGGACGTCGCCTCGTCAGCACGGCCCCGCCGGCGGGACTGCAGTCGCTGTTCAACTGGCTCGACTCGCCGCGACCGCCCAACGCCGCCGACGAACTGGCGCAGCTGCACCGCCAGCTGGGAACCTGGCGCGTCAGCCAGCTGACGTCCGAGCAACGGGCGCTGACGCTGGCGCGCCTCTACGCGCGTGGCACTTCAACGGTCAGCATCATACTCGCGTCGCTGAGCGATGCCGCGCTGCCGATCCCCATTCCGCGGAAAACCAGGCAACTGATCCGCAGTCTACAGCTCTTGCTGCGCACGCTGGCCGACGATTTGCTGGCGACCCTCGACGAACATCCGGTCAGTGTGCCGCCGGAGCAGACGCTGGCGCAAAGTCTGCACGCCCTCGCCCAACACCTGCTGATCAGCAGCCTGGTCGCCTCCCCTCCCGTCGTCAGCATCTGGCGGCAACTGCACCAGACCTACGAGACCGCACGCCACCTCGAACTGACCAACGCCATCCCGCCAGGCGGTCGCAGCACGCTGCAGGACATCTATTACTCGGCGGTGCTGCTCGCCTGCGCGCAACCGGCGTCGTTCACCTCGACCGAGATCGAATTTGTCGCCGCCTACCTCGCCCGCTTTGCCGACGGCGTCGAGCCTTGCGACGAGAGCGCCGCGCCAACGCCCGCCGCCTTCTGGATCGACCCGGCACGCGACGCCGGAGCATTCGCCTGTGCCCGCAACACGCCGCCGCCAGACACCCCCGTCTATTATTTCAGCTGCGCCCGACTCGCTGCGCGGCTCAAGCAACAGCTCGCCGAACTCGAAGCCGGTGCGCAGGCCAAGGCGATCGGGCTGCCGGACTTTGCCGACACGTCCGCCGGACGCGGTGTGCTGCGTCGCCTGGTCAGCTACTGGGGAGAGCCCGACAAGCGCCGCTTTCCACGCCGCCGACAGAATTATCGCGCGCTGCTGTGCTGCGGGCTGACCAACCTGTGGCGACTGTTCCAGCATGGCGAAGCGGCGCTACAGGAAACGTCGAACTGGATGATCATCAACGAAAGCCCGGATGGCTACGCGTTCATGCACGTCGCCGGAAAAACCAGCGCGTTGTCGGTCGGCGACGTTGCCGCGATCCGCACCGAATCAGGGAACACCTGGCAAATCTGCATCGTGCGCTGGGCGTTGTCCGAAAATCAGGAACACCTTGAATTAGGTCTGCAGATCCTGGCGACCCGCGCCGTTCCGGCGCTGCTGGCACTACCCGGCGAATCTGGCGACCGCCCGCTGCGCTCGGTACTGATCCTGCCCGAAATCCGCGCCTTGCGCTCGAGCGAGATGCTGGTTGTCCCTTCCGGTGCGCTCGATGAACAGCCGAGCCCCCTGATCCTGGTCATCGAAAAGGACAACATCGTCGTGCGCGAGGTCAAGAGCACTCACCTCAACGAACAAAACAGCCAGATCGCTATTTTCTCGATCGAACCCGACGCGCCCCAGCACCTGACAATGCGACCGCCTCAGTCCGACTGACGATCGGCGCAGCGAAACTCGGGAAGCGTTGCGGCCACCAGCGCACCGAGCAAAACCATGGCCCACGACAGGTAGAGCCAGAGCAGAAAAATCGGGACGGTGGCAAAAGCACCGTAAACGAGCGTCAAGGACGGAAAGCTCGCGAGGTAAAGCTCGAAGCCCTTTTGCATCAACCAAAAGCCGAGGGCGGCAAACGACCCGGCCCACAACGCGTCCCAGGCAGCGACACGCGCATTGGGAACGGCGATATAGAGTCCGGCGAAGAAGATCGCGGCGACGGCCAGCCCCGCCGCCTTGAACACGACGCCGCGCAACCATTCGGGCTCATTGATCAGGCCGAGCGAAGTGGTGACCGCGTAGTAGGTGGCCAGCACCACGCCGCTGACGACGAACGGCCACAGTGCGAGAACCGCCGCGTAGAGCCCGAGCTTTTTCCACCACGGCCGATCTTCGCTGACGCGCCAGATGTGGTTGAACGTGCGTTCGATGGAAAGCAGCAACAGCAGCACCGAGGCGACCAGACCCGCCAGGCCGAACACGGTGACATTGGCCGCCTTTTGCGAGAACTCGAACACGTAGTTGATGATCATCCCGGCGCTGCGCTCGGGCAACAGACTGCGCATCACGAACTGATTGAGCTGCTCGACCATTCCCGGAAAGCTCGGCAGCACCGACATCACCCCGAGCACGACGGCGACCAGCGGCACCAGCGAAAGCAGCGTCGTAAACGCCAGGCTGGCGCTGATCTGATCGAAGTTCTCTTCGACGAAGCGCTGGACGATACGCGCCGCAAAGGCGCGCGAACGGGAAAACAAATGGGTCATAATCTCTCTATAATGGCGCAGCCAATTGCAGCCTACCGCGGCAGTCTACTGCGGTTTCCCCTTCGACCACAGCCCACCCGATCGACCAGCCATCCCGCCGGCACAGGATCGGCAAAAAGGTCGCCCGACCGGCCTCTTGAGCCAGCACAATGACTTTACGCAATCTCTATCTTGGCGCCTGCAGCAGCCTGATCGCACTGATTTTTCTTTGCCTGGCCTGGGAGTTGCGCCTGGCGCCGATTCAGTCCGGCGGGTCGTGGCTGGCGCTCAAATGCCTGCCGTTGCTGGCGCCACTCTTTGGCATCCTGCGTGGCCGCCGCTATACGTATCAGTGGGCGTCGATGCTGATCCTGCTCTATTTCGCCGAGGGCGTCGTGCGTGCCACCAGCGAAACCGGCGTCAGCAGCGCGCTGGCGGCGGGCGAAATCATCCTGTCGCTAATTTTCTTCGCCTCGGCGATCGGCTACGTCAGACGATCCCGATCGCCGCGCTGAATGAGCTACGACAGTTCGGCGAGTACCCGGCTCGCTGCCGAGACCTTGTCGCCAATCACCACTTTGACCTTGCTGTCGAGCGGCAGGTAAAGATCGACGCGCGAACCGAAGCGGATGAAGCCGTAGCGCTGACCGGCCTCCAGAGCGCTGCCGGAATCGACGTAATTGAGGATGCGCCGCGCCACCAGACCGGCGATCTGAACACAGGTGATGTCACGCCCATCGTCAGTCTTCAGATGCAGCGCACAGCGCTCGTTCTCGAGCGATGCCTTGTCGAGCGCCGCGTTGAGGAAGCTGCCCGGCTGATACCACTTCTGCAGCACGCGGCTCTTGATCGGCGAACGGTTCGAATGCACGTTGAAGACGTTCATGAACACGCTGATTTTTAGCGCGCGGCGCTTGAGGTAGGGATCATCGGCCTCCTCGACGACGACGATGCGCCCGTCAGCCGGCGCCAGGACGCTTGTGGCCCCACCGGCAATGACGCGCGCCGGATCGCGGAAAAACTGGACGCAGAAAATGAAGATCACCCACAGCGGCAGCGACCAGAATCCGGCAAACGAGGCCACGACGGCCAGAAGCAAAGAGCCGGCGATGAAGGGCCAGCCTTCCTTGGCGAGAAACGGATGCGGATAGTTCATTTCAATCCTTAAAAGCACTTGGGCGGGTCGGAAACCGACACCGCCCAAAGTGAGAACAGAGCCCGCAGGCTCCGCCGAGCCAGATCAGTTCTTGGTCTGGTCAACCAGCTTGTTTTTCTTGATCCAAGGCATCATGTCACGCAGCTTGGCGCCGACGACTTCGACCGGATGCTCGGCGGTCAAACGACGACGCGCGGTCATCGAAGGATAATTGGTCTTGCCTTCGAGGATGAAACTCTTGGCGTATTCGCCATTCTGGATGCGCTTGAGCGCGTTGCGCATGGCATAGCGCGACTCTTCGTTGATCACTTCCGGGCCGGTCACGTACTCGCCGTACTCGGCGTTGTTGGAGATCGAATAGTTCATGTTGGCGATGCCGCCTTCATAGATCAGATCGACGATCAACTTGACTTCGTGCAGACACTCGAAGTAAGCCATTTCAGGTGCGTAACCCGCTTCGGTCAGCGTTTCGAAACCCATCTTGATCAATTCGACGACGCCGCCGCAGAGCACGGCCTGTTCGCCGAACAAGTCGGTTTCGGTCTCTTCGCGGAAGCTGGTCTCGATGACGCCGCCCTTGGTACCGCCGTTGGCCGCCGCATACGACAGCGCGATGCCCTTGGCCTTCTTCGAGACGTCCTGATGCACGGCGATCAGCGACGGAACGCCGCCACCCTTGAGGTATTCCGAACGCACCGTATGGCCGGGCCCTTTCGGCGCGATCATGATGACGTCGAGGTCGGCGCGCGGCACCACTTGATTGTAGTGAATGTTGAAGCCGTGCGCGAAAGCCAGCGTCGCGCCCTTCTTGATGTTCGGCTCGACATCGTTGTAATAGACGGCCGGGATGTTCTCGTCGGGCAACAACATCATCACCACGTCGGCGCCCTTGACCGCCTTGGCCACTTCCTCGACCTTGATCCCGGCCGCTTCAACCTTGCTCCACGAGGCGCCGCCCTTGCGCAGGCCAACCGTGACCTTGACTCCCGAATCGATGAGATTTTGAGCGTGCGCATGGCCTTGCGAACCGTAGCCAACGATGGTGACCTTCTTGCCCTTGATCAGCGAGAGATCGGCGTCTTTGTCGTAATAGACCTTCATGATGTTCCTTTCGTGCTAAAAACTGGAAAAATTAGGGAGTCAAACTTTCAGGATACGGTCGCCACGGCCAATCCCGCTGACGCCGGTGCGAACGGTTTCGAGGATCAAATCAACATCGATGGCCTGGATAAAGGCATCGAGCTTTGAACCGCTACCGGTAAGTTCGATCACGTAGTTCGACTCGGTAACGTCAATGATGCGCCCGCGGAAGATATCCGCCATGCGCTTGATTTCCTCGCGGTCCTTGCCCGAGGCGCGAACCTTGATCAGCATCAGTTCGCGCTCGATGTGCGCCGCTTCAGACAGATCGACGACCTTGACGACATCGATCAGTTTGTTCAACTGCTTGGTAATCTGCTCGACGATTTCGTTGCTGCCGCGCGTGACGATCGTCAGTCGCGACAACGAACAGTCCTCGGTCGGCGCCACCGTCAGCGTTTCGATATTATAGCCGCGCGCCGAGAACAGCCCGGCGACGCGCGAGAGCGCGCCGGCTTCGTTTTCGAGCAAGACTGAAATGATGTGTCGCATGGTCTCTTTCCCTTACAGATCTTCGGCCAAAATCATATCCGACAGGCCCATTCCCGCCGCCACCATCGGAAAGACGTTGGCTTCCCGATCGGTGTAGATGTCGAGAAACACCAGATCGTCCTTGTGCTCGACGAAGGCCTTGCGCAGCGCCCCTTCGACGTCCTCCGGCCGCTCAACGCGAATACCGACGTGGCCATAGGCTTCGGCGAGTTTGACGAAATCGGGCAACGAGTCCATATACGACCCTGAGTAGCGACTGCTGTAGAACATCTCCTGCCACTGGCGAACCATCCCCAGATAGCGATTGTTGAGGTTGATGATCTTGATCGGCAGGCGGAATTGCTTGGCCGTCGACAGCTCCTGGATGCACATCTGGATCGAACCTTCGCCGGTGATACAGGCGATCTGCCGGTCCGGGTTGGCGAGCGCAGCGCCCATGGCGTACGGCAGGCCGACGCCCATGGTACCCAAGCCGCCCGAGTTGAGCCAGCGGCGCGGCTCATCGAACTTGTAATACTGCGCCGCCCACATCTGATGCTGGCCGACGTCGGAAGTGACGATGGCCTGGCCGCCGGTCACCTCGTAGAGTTTCTCGATGACGTACTGCGGCATGATCACGTCTTTCATCGTGTATTTCATGCACTGCTTGGCGCGCCAGCCTTCGATGTCCTTCCACCAGTCGGCGATCTGGGGCTGACCCGGCTCGGCGTCGAGCAGCTTCTGCATCTCGTCGAGCACGTCGGCAACGCTGCCGACAATCGGCACATCGACGCGAACGCGCTTCGAAATCGACGACGGGTCGATATCGACGTGGATGATCTTGCGCGGCAGCGACGCGAAGTTTTCCGTATTGCCGATCACCCGATCGTCGAAGCGCGCGCCGATCGCCAGCAACACGTCGCAATGCTGCATCGCCATATTGGCTTCGACGGTGCCGTGCATTCCCGGCATGCCGAGGAACTGCCGATCAGTCGCCGGATAGGCGCCGAGCCCCATCAGCGTGTTGGTGATCGGGAAGCCGAGACGGCGCGTCAGCGTCGTGAGCTGTTCGGCGGCGTTGGCGAGAATCACGCCGCCGCCCGTGTAAATCATCGGCCGCTTGGCGCCGAGCAACAGTTGCACGGCCTTCTTGATCTGCCCCAAATGGCCCTTGACGACGGGATTGTACGAGCGCATGGAGACGCTTTGCGGATACTCGAACTTGCACTTTGCCGCGGTGATATCCTTCGGGATATCGACGACCACCGGCCCCGGACGACCGGTACTGGCGATATAGAACGCTTTTTTGATGGTCATCGCGAGTTCGCGTACGTCCTTGACCAGGAAGTTATGCTTGACGCAGGGACGCGTGATCCCTACCGTATCGCACTCTTGGAAGGCGTCCTGACCGATATAGAACGACGGCACCTGGCCGGTGATGATCACCAGCGGGATCGAATCCATATAGGCGGTGGCGATGCCGGTCACGGCGTTGGTCGCCCCCGGCCCGGAGGTCACCAGCGCCACGCCGACCCGGTGCGACGAGCGCGCCAGACCGTCGGCAGCATGCACTGCGGCTTGCTCATGACGAACAAGGATATGTTTGACCTGATCCTGCTTGAAAAGCTCGTCGTAAATATGAAGAACCGATCCGCCTGGATAGCCGAATACATATTCGACCTTTTCTTCCTGCAGGCACCTGATTACAATCTCCGCACCGGTCATCATGGATATCACCCCCGCCTTGCTTAGCAAAATGCTCGAAAAAGCTCGTAACGTTAAAGCCTAGACCACAATTGGTCAAGGCGTCCCCCAAACGGCCGTCACCTCCGGGAGCACTTCCCGCCCGGCAATATCAAGGATTTTGATTCTGGCCAGCCCACGTGAACTGTCAGATTTTCTTGCGGCTTCAGAGCGACGAGCTTTCAAGCAGGCGATGTTTGCCGTCCGCAACGAGGAGTCCGCGCTCGATGTCGTGCAGGACTCGATGATGAAGCTTGCCGAAAAATACGGTGACCGCCCGGCCGAAGAACTGCCGATGCTTTTCCAGCGCATCATGCAGAACACGATTCGCGACTATTACCGGCGCAGCAAGGTTCGCTCGCTATGGACGACGCTGCTTTCAGCGCTTTCGCCCAACGACGATGAAGAATACGACCCGCTCGAAACGCTCGAGGTCGAATCGGGAAGCTACACGCCGAGCACCCCGGACGGTCAGCTTGAGCAATCGCAAGCGCTTGTAATCATTGAAAAAGAAATAAAACTTCTGCCGCCGCGTCAACGCGAAGCCTTCCTCATGCGTTACTGGGAGGACATGGATGTCGCAGAGACCGCTGCGGCAATGGGCTGCTCGGAAGGCAGCGTGAAAACGCACTGCTCGCGAGCCACGCACACGCTGGCGGTCGCCCTGAAAGCAAAAGGAATCACGCTATGAACGAAGAATATTTCGGTTACAAGATCAGACAGCACCTCAATCGCGGTCTGCACCAACTGCGCCCCGAGACGACCGCCCGGCTCGCGGCGGCCAGAGAAGCGGCAATGGCCTGCCAGCGGCAGGCCGTCAGCCAGTCGCTACTGGCCACCGTCGGCGGCTTCGTACAGTCGCAGTTTGACAACCTGCGCCTCAAGCAGTTGATCACCGCGCTGGCCTTGTTCGTTGGCGTCGTCTTTTCCGCTTACTGGGTTGCCGACCAACGTGTCGCCGAGCTTGGCGCGATCGACAGCGCTTTGCTCGCCGACGATCTGCCGATTAGCGCGTTTACCGACAAAGGGTTTGACGCATGGCTAAAACGCGCCTCGCCGCAATAGTCTTCTGTTGTCTTCTGAGCACCGCGGGCTGGGCCGAAACGACCAGCCCGTCGCTCGTTGTCACGCCGCCACAGCCTAAATGGAGCGATTTGACGGTACAGCAGAAAATCCTCCTCGCCCCGCTCGCCGACGACTGGGATTCGCTGGAATACTTCCGCCAAAAAAAATGGCTGGGAATGGTCGCGCGTTTTTCGACCATGACCCCGGAGGAGCAACGCCGCATTCAAACGCAAATGCAGGAATGGGGAAAGCTCACGCCAGCGCAACGTGAGTTGGCGCGTGAAAATTTCAAGGCAGCCAGCCAGCTTTCCAGCGAGGAAAAGCAGGAATTCAAGAAGAAATGGGAAGAGTACGTCAACCTGCCTGACGACGAAAAAGAGAAATTCAAGCAGCAGGCGGTCAGCAAACCCGCTCCCAAACCGAGCAGGCCAGCGCCACCGATCACCGCGGCCCCGCTGCCGCCGACCCTTGTAGCGCCGGCTGCGGCGCCGGTGCAGGCGCCAGCGCCCCCCCCCGCCTCGCCGCCCGCGGCGACCGACGCCGCGCCATCAACCGCCGCCGAAACGACGACCAAACCCTGATGCCCGCGGCGCGCCTTGTCCGCGCAGGCCTGCTGCGCCGGCTGGCCAGCATGGCTTATGAAATACTGTTGTTGTCCGCGGTGCTCACCGTCACGCTGATTCTGCCGCATGTGCTGCTTGGCGCCTTCGCGCATCGCGTCGCGACGCCGACGCTGCTGTGGGCGCATCTCTTTGTCGTACTGCTCATCTATTGCCTCGGCTTCTGGTGCCACGGCGGCCAGACGCTGGCCATGAAAACCTGGCGGATCCGCCTGCTCACGCGCAGCGGCGGCCCGGTCCGCCCGGCGCAAGCGCTGCTGCGCTACCTGCTGTGCTGGCCGAGCCTCGGGCTCGGCGGGATCGGCATCGCCTGGGCGCTGATCGACCGCGACCGGCAGTTCCTGCACGACCGCATCGCCGGCACCCGGCTGGTCAGCGCCTGATCAGCGCCGCTCGACCCACCAGATCAGCCCCACCGCGGCCAGCATGAACAAGGCCGACGGAGCGACCGCGCTGAGCACCGGCGACCAGCTGTTGATCGCGCCGAGGTTGGAAAACAGGCCGTTGAGCATGTGAAAGAAAACGCCGGTCATCACCCCGGAAAAAATCTTGAGACTGACCCCGCCGACCCGGTTGTGGGTGTAGCCAAAAGGCAAGGCGAGCGCGACCATCACCAGCGCCGCCAGCGGATAGACCACCTTCTTCCACAACGCGATATCGTAGCGCTGCGTCTTCTGGGCATTCTCGGCCAGATGCTTGGTATACGAAGAAAGGTGCAGCAGCGACATGCGCTCTGGCGAGACCATTAGCACCGCCAGGATGTCCGGATTGAGCGCCGAGTGCCATTCGAGATCGGGCAGCTTGACGACTTCGGCGCGCTCGCCGTGCAGCACGGTCTGCACGACGCCGCTCAAGCGCCAGCTCGCCGGCGGAACATACGCGCCCTCGGCGGCATCGGTGACCGAACGCAGCTTGGCGCTTTGGTCAAAGTCGTAGATGCGGATGCCGCGCAAACGGGTGTCGGGAAGGACGGTCTGGACGTTGATGAAGCGGCGTTCGTCCTTGACCCACAAGCCGCTGTTCAGATCCTGACCGACCACATCGCCCTTGGCACTGAGGCGCAACTGCTGCGCCGCCCGCTCGCACGGCGGCGCCACAACTTCACCGATCAGGAAGGTCAGCAGCGCAAACACCGCCGCCACCTGAAACAAACCCGAGAGCAATTTTCGGGTCGACAGGCCCGAAGCGCGCAGCACGGTGATTTCCGAATGCCGCGCCAGCGTCGACAACGAGTAGAGCGTACCGATCAACACCGCAATCGGCATCAGTTCATAAACGCGCCCGGGCATGCGCAGCGCGACGTAGGCCATGGCGTGGTGCAACTGATACGACCCCTCACCGACATTCTTGACCTCGGCGATCATGTCGAAAAAGCCGAACAGCGCCAAAAAACCGCCCAGCACCAACAGGATCCCGCCGGACACTTCGCGCGCCAGATAACGACGGTAGATTTTCATCGGGAGAACCGCGCCAAAGAGAGCACCGCGATGCGGCGATAGAAAAGGAGCGGCAGCAGACAGAGCATGAAGAGATGGATCGACAGCACGCCGAAAGTGAATGACACCTTGCCGCTCGCCACCCACGCCTGACTGATGGTCATCAAGTTGTTGTAAACAAGGTAGGTAAACAGCGCCAGCAGCATGTTGGCCGAACGGCCGGCACGCGGATTGACGAAGGAAAGAGGAATCGCCAGCAGCGCCAGAACGATCGCCGAAAGCGGAACGCCCAGACGCCACAGCAGTTCGGCACGGTAGACCGGCTGGTCGAGCTGGATCAGTTCGGCCGTCGACATATTCTTCGGCGTCATCTCGATACCGCGCGCCTCCTTGGTCTCCATCCGAATCGCGTAGCGCCCGTATTCAAGGGTGCGAAGTTCGGGGGTCCCCGGCTCGATCTCGTAGCGACTGCCCTTTTCCAGAACGATGAAACGATCGCCGTTGGCCGCGATTTCCTGGTGCCCGGTCGCCGCCATGGTCACCCCCAGGCGCCCGTTTTGCACCGAGCTCACGAAGACATTTTTGACATAGCTCTCGTCGTCGGCAACGGCCTCGACGAAAACGACGCGGTCGCCCGAAGACGACTCCTGGAAGGCCCCGGGCGACACCTGCCCGGCGTCCTTGCGCACATCGAGATTGCTGAGGTATTCAGAACTCTGCGACAGCGCCCAAGGCGACACGAACAGCGACAAGCCGGCAATCGCGACGACCAGCGGCAGGGCAAACACCAGCACCGGACGCACCCAGGCGGAAAGCGACAAGCCGGAAGAAAACCAGACGACCATTTCGGAATCGCGATAGCTGCGCGACAGCGCCAGCAGAATCGCGATGAACAAGGCCAGCGAGAGCAGCGTCGGGATATAGTTGAGCGCCGAAAAGCCGAGCAGCGCGACGACCGCTTCCGGCGCGATCGAGCCTTGCGCCGCCTCACTGAGAAAGCGGATCAGCTGCGTCGTCAGCAAGATGGCAAACAGCGCGATAAAGACACCGGCCGCCGACTGGGTAAACTCGCGCCGGGTGGCACGCTGGAAGATCATTTTTTGACTTTAACGAAAAACTGCAGTGATAATCGGCTTTTGCTACGCAAAGCACAGAGTGAGGAATAGCCGGTGGAATTTAGCATAAAAAGCGGCAGCCCGGAGAAGCAACGCAGCGCCTGCGTCGTTATCGGCGTCTTTGAAGCGCGCAAACTGACGCTTCCCGCCGAGCTCATCGACCATGCGGCCAGCGGCTACCTGGCCGAAATCGTTCGCCGCGGCGACATGGACGGCAAAGCCGGCTCGACGCTGCTGCTGCACGACGTCCCCGGAACACTGTGCGACCGCGTGCTGCTCATTGGACTGGGCAAGGAAAAGGAATTTCGCGACCAGGCGTATGGCGCGGCGATTCGCTGCGCGGTCAAGGCGCTCAGCGAAACCGGCGCCTCTGACGGCACGCTGTTTCTCACCGAGATTGCAGTCAAAAAACGCAGTTCTGCCTGGCGCATCAGGCAGGCGGCGATCGTCGCTCAGGAGGCGCTCTATCGTTTCGAGCAGTTCAAAAGCAAGAAGGATCAAGTTCGCCACCCGCTGCGCAAATTGACCTTCGCCGTCGAACGGCGTGGCGAACTGGCGCCCGGCGAAGAAGCGCTGGCCCAGGGACTCGCTATCGCCGCCGGCGTGGCGCTGGCCAGAACGCTGGGCAACCTGCCGGGCAACGTGTGCACGCCCGCTTACCTTGCCGAAACGGCGCAACAGCTGGCCAAAGAGCACAGCCTCGACTGCCAGATTCTCGAACGCGAGGCGATGGAAGCGCTGGGCATGGGTTCGCTGCTCTCGGTCGCCAAGGGTTCGGTACAAGCGCCCAAATTGATCGTGCTGCACTACCGGGGCGGCCGCCAGGACGAAAAGCCGCAGGTGCTGGTCGGCAAGGGAATCACCTTTGACTCGGGCGGAATTTCGCTCAAGCCGGGTGCCGAAATGGACGAGATGAAGTTCGACATGTGCGGTGCTGCCAGCGTGCTCGGCACGCTCAAGGCGATCGTGCAGATGAAGCTCGCCACCAACCTCACGGTGATCGTGCCCTCCGCCGAGAACATGCCAGGCGGCGCGGCAAGCAAACCCGGCGACATCGTCAGCTCGATGTCCGGGCAAACCATCGAGATCCTCAACACCGACGCCGAAGGCCGTCTGCTTCTGTGCGACGCGCTGACCTACGCCGAGCGCTTCAAACCCGCAACGGTGATCGACGTCGCGACGCTGACCGGCGCCTGCGTGATCGCGCTCGGCCATGTCGCGAGCGGGCTTTTCGCCAACGACGACGGCCTGGCGCGCGACCTGCTGCACGCCGGCGACGAGGCGCAGGACCGCGCCTGGCAGATGCCGCTGTGGGAAGAATATCAGGACCTGCTCAAAAGCAACTTCGCCGACATGGCCAACATCGGCGGCCGCGCCGGCGGCGCGGTTTCGGCCGCCTGTTTCCTGTCGCGCTTCGCCAAGAAATACGACTGGGCGCACCTCGACATCGCCGGAACGGCGTGGAAATCGGGCGCCGACAAAGGCGCGACGGGACGCCCGGTGGCGTTGCTCGCGCATTACCTGATGGCGCGCGCCGGGAAACTCAATTGACCCAGATCTTTTTTTATCACAACGCCGCCGACCGCATCGCGGCGGCCGCCGCGCTGATCGGCAAAGCCTATCAGCAGAAGAAAGGGCTGCTGGTCTATGCGCCCGACGCCGAAGTCGCCGGGCAACTCGACCGCCAGCTGTGGATCAACCCGCCGACCGGATTCCTGCCGCACGTGCGCAATAGCTCGCCGCTGGCGGGCGAAACCCCGGTGGTGATCACCGACGAGCTCGAATCGCTGGCGCACAACGAGCGCTTGTTCAATCTTTCCGAAGCGATCCCCGGCGCCTTCTCGCGTTTTGCCAGCGTCATCGAAGTCGTCGGACAGAACGAGAACGAGCGGCTGGCCGGTCGCGAACGCGCCAAGTTCTACAAGGACCGCGGCTACGCGATCAAATTCATCGACCTGGCGGAGTATCACTGATGGCCGCGCCAGCCGACGTCGTCGACCGCGCCGACTCGCTGATGCGGCGGCGGCGGACTTTTGTCGCGGCGCGGCCCAGCGCGCCGCAAAGCGCCAGCGTCGCTCAGCCGCCGGTAATTGAAGACGACGACCTGCCGGTGCTCACCGAGGTGGTCTCGGCCGACGCCGCAGGTTTCGACGAGCCCGGCGAGCGCTTCGACGAGACCCAGGTTTCATTGCTCGCATCAGACATCGCCCACGCCATCGGCCAGCAACTGACCTGCGACCTGCCGAGCCTGCTCGAAACCGCCTTGCTCAACGCCGGCGAAGAACTGCGCGCTGGAATCACCGCGACCATGGAAACAGCGCTGCGCGATTTCATCGCGCGGCGCAAGCAGTTGCGGCTGCCGCTCGACGAACCGGGCAAGGAGTAGCTTGCGGCGCGTCCGGCGCGGTCGTGGGCGGCGGTGCTATCCGGTATAATCGCCGGTTTTCGCCATCCTCTACGACTATCCCCATGGAACTCGCCAAAAGCTTTGAGCCTGCCGACATCGAACGTCGCTGGTACCCTGAATGGGAGGCCAAGGGCTACTTTGACGCCGGCCTCGACACCAGCAACGAAAAAGCCTTCTGCCTGCTGCTGCCGCCGCCCAACGTCACCGGCACACTGCACATGGGGCACGGCTTCAACCAGACGATCATGGATGCGCTGACGCGCTACCATCGCATGCGCGGCGACAACACGCTGTGGCAGCCGGGAACAGACCACGCCGGGATCGCGACGCAGATCGTCGTCGAACGCCAGCTCGACGCGCAGGGAATCTCGCGCCACGACTTGGGCCGCGAGAAGTTCCTCGAAAAAGTATGGGAATGGAAGGAATACTCGGGCAATACCATCACACGCCAGATGCGCCGTCTCGGCACCTCGCCCGACTGGACGCGCGAACGCTTCACGATGGACGCGGGACTGTCGAAGATCGTCACCGAAACCTTCGTCCGCCTGCATAGGGAAGGCTTGATCTATCGCGGCAAGCGCCTGGTCAACTGGGATCCGGTGCTGCATACGGCGGTTTCCGACCTCGAAGTGGTGAGCGAGGAAGAAGACGGCTTCATGTGGCACATCCGCTACCCGCTGGCCGACGCCAATGGAAAAGAAGCGGGCCATCTGACGGTCGCCACGACGCGCCCCGAAACGATGCTCGGCGATACTGCGGTGATGGTGCACCCCGAGGACGAGCGTTACCAACACCTGATCGGCAAGATGATCAAGCTACCCTTGTCGGGTACCGGAGCCGATCCGCTCGACGCGGCGGGCTGGCGCGAAATCCCGATCATCGCCGACGCCTACGTCGACCTCGAATTCGGCACCGGTTGCGTCAAGGTCACGCCAGCGCACGACTTCAACGACTATGCCGTCGGCCAGCGCCACAAGCTGCCGATCATCTCGATCCTGACGCTCGACGCCAAGATCAACGACAACGCGCCCGAAAAATACCGCGGCATGGACCGCTTCGACGCGCGTAAAGCCGTCGTCGCCGACCTCGAAGCGCTGGGCATCCTCGAAAAGACCGACAAGCACAAGCTCAAGGTGCCGCGCGGCGACCGCACCGGAATCGCCATCGAGCCGATGCTCACCGACCAGTGGTTCGTCGCCATGAGCAAGCCCGGCGCCGACGGCACCAGCATCGTCGGCAAGGCGCTCGAATGCGTCGCCTCGGGCGAGATCAAGTTCGTCCCCGAGAACTGGGTCAACACCTACAACCAGTGGCTCAACAACATCCAGGACTGGTGCATCTCGCGCCAGCTGTGGTGGGGCCACCAGATCCCGGCGTGGTACGACGAAGCCGGCAACGTTTACGTCGCCCACGACGAAGCCGAAGCGCGCGCCCAAGCCGCGGCCAAAGGCTCGAGCGGCCCATTGACGCGCGACCCCGACGTGCTCGACACCTGGTACTCGTCGGCGCTGTGGCCGTTCTCGACGCTCGACTGGACGCCCGAATGGCCGGCCCAATCGAACCCGGCGCTCGACCTCTACCTGCCGTCGACGGTGCTGGTCACCGGTTTTGACATCATCTTCTTCTGGGTCGCGCGAATGGTGATGATGACCAAGCACATCACCGGCAAGATCCCCTTCAAGCACGTCTATGTCCATGGTCTGATCCGCGACGCCGAAGGCCAGAAGATGAGCAAGTCGAAGGGCAACGTGCTCGACCCGATCGACCTGATCGACGGCATCAACATCGAGGACCTGGTCAAGAAACGCACGACCGGCCTCATGAACCCGAAACAGGCGCAGCAGATCGAAAAGCGCACGCGCCGCGAGTTCCCCGAAGGCATCGCCGCTTTCGGTACCGACGCGCTGCGCTTCACTTTCCTGTCGCTGGCCAGCCCCGGCCGCGACATCAAGTTCGACCTGCAACGCTGCGAGGGCTACCGCAATTTCTGCAACAAGTTGTGGAACGCGACGCGCTTCGTGCTGATGAACACCGAAGGCCAAGACAATGGCCTTGGCCATTGCGGTGAAGACTTACCTGCGCAGCAGGTTAGTCGAAACCACTGCGGCATCGACGCGTGCACGCCGTCAAGCTGCGGCAAGGAACTCGACTTCTCGTTCGCCGACCGCTGGATCGTCAGCAAACTGCAGCGTACTGAAGCCGAAATCGCGCAACACTTTGCCGATTATCGCTTCGACCTGCTGGCGCGTTCGATTTACGAATTCGTCTGGGACGAGTTCTGCGACTGGTATCTCGAGCTCGCCAAGGTGCAGATGCAGACGGGAACGGCCGAGCAGGCGCGCGCCACGCGGCGCACGCTGGTGCGCGTGCTCGAGACCGTGCTGCGCCTCGCCCATCCGCTGATCCCGTTCATCAGCGAAGAGCTGTGGCAGGCGGTCGCGCCGCTCGCCGGCCGCAGGACGCACGACTCGGTGATGCAGGCCGCCTACCCGCAGGCGCAGGTCGACAAGATCGACGCCGCCAGCGAAGCGCAGGTGCAGCAACTCAAGGACCTGGCCTACGCCTGCCGCAACCTGCGCGGCGAGATGAACCTCTCGCCGGCGGTCAAGGTACCGCTGATCGCCAGCGGCGACAGCGAGTCGCTGACCCGCTTCGCACCTTATCTGAAGTCGCTGGCCAAGCTCTCCGAGATGCAGATCGTCGGCACGCTACCCGAAGACGCCAATTCGCCGAGCGCCGTCGTCGGCGAGACACGCTTGATGTTCAAGATCGAAATCGACGTCGCCACCGAAATCGAGCGACTGACCAAGGAGATCGCGCGCATCAAAGGCGAGATCGTCAAGGCGCAGGCCAAGCTGGCCAACGAAAGCTTTGTCGCGCGCGCGCCGGCGGCGGTGGTCGAGCAGGAGAAGAAACGCCTCGCCGATTTTGCCGCGACGATCGACAAGCTCTCGCCGCAACTTGAACGACTCAAAAAGGGCTGACGCCCTTAGCTTCCGGGCGGCCGGCGCGCCCAGCGCCGGCCATGTGCGCCGTGGCCGCGATTCAATAGCGCGGGGTCTCGCGGCGCAGCAACAGCCACAGCGCAGCGACCAGCAGCACCAGGAAACAAATGCCCGACCAGTTGGCGAGCGAAAGCCCGAGGAAAACCCATTCCTTGTTGGTGCAAAAGCCGGTGACCATGAACATCGCCGGCCACTTGACGCCGAGCCAGTTGATCAGTTGCTCGGTCAGCGTCGGGTCGCCAAAACCGCATTCGGTCGCCAGTTGCGGCGCATACTGCATCCAGCTCTGTTGCGCTGCGGCGACGACGCCGCCGCCCGCCGCCAGCGCAACGAGCAGACTCCACAGTTTGCGCCAGCCGGGCAAGAGCACGCCGCACAAGGCAAAGAAAGCCAGCACCAGGTAAATCAGGCGCTGCAGATTGCACAAATGGCAAGGTTGCAGCCGTGCCATCTCGCCGATGACCAGGCCAGACGCCAGCAGGCCCAGCGACGCCGTGGCGAGCAGCGCAAATGCACTACGGGAGGAAAGACGCATAAAACTCCGATCAGTTATCGAATGACTTGGCAAGCGCAGTGATTCTAAGTCATTTGCCCCGAGACGAAAAACCGAGGTACGATCAGCGTCGAAATTGAATCGGGCCAAACCAGGTGCCTGAGTCGCCCGGCACCGGCCACCAGGTATTTTTTTCGGGGATCTTAAACCCGCCCCCTACAACCCGTTATCATTGAGCCATGAAAACACGTATCCTGCTGGTTGAAGATGATGAGCGCCTCGCCGATCTGACCGCCGAATATCTGCGCAAGAACGATTTCGAAGTCACGATCGAAGCGCGTGGCGACACGGCCGAAGCGCGTATCCTGAACGACGATCCCGAACTGGTGATTCTCGACGTGATGCTGCCGGGCAAGGACGGTTTCGAGGTCTGCCGCGCGATCCGCGAAAAATACAAAGGCGTGATCCTGATGCTGACGGCGCGCGACGAAGACCTCGACCAAATCCTCGGGCTCGAACTCGGCGCCGACGACTACATCGCCAAGCCGGTACAACCGCGCTTGCTGCTCGCGCGCATCAAGGCCTTGCTGCGCCGTTCGCCGGTTGTCGCCACGGCCGACGAAAATGGTGAGCTCGATCAGGCAACACAGCTGGCCTTTGGCAACTTCTCAATCAGCCAGGCGACGCGCAGTACCCAACTGGGCGACGAGACCATCGACCTGACCACCGCCGAGTTCGACCTGCTGTGGTTGCTCGCGCGTCACGCCGGCAGCATCCTGTCGCGCGACGATCTGTTGCAGGAATTGCGCGGCATCGGCTTCGACGGCCTCGATCGATCGATCGACGCGCGCATCTCGCGCCTGCGCCGCAAGCTCGGCGACGACCCGGAAAACCCGACACGCATCAAGACGGTCCGCGGCAAAGGCTATCTGTTCAGCAAGCATGACTGGCAATAGTCGCAACAGCCGGCTACTCGACATCATCGGGCGCTACAAGCCGGTCCCCTGGCGCGGCCGCTACAGCCTGTCGCGCCTGTTCTTCAATTTCTACCTGCTGGTGATGGGCTCTTTCGTCGCCATCGCCTTTTTCGCCGACTTCGTGATCTCGACCTCGGTCAAGGGAATCACCGACGACTACACCAGCCGCTTCATGCGCGGCACCATCGTGCTGATCGAGGAAGACCTGTTTCGCAAACCGAGCTCGCAATGGCCGAAGGCGATCAAGGTTCTCGGCGAAAAATTCTCGTACAAGCTCAACATCGTCGAGCGCTGGACGCTCAAGCTGCCGCCCAAACAAGCCGAGAAGCTTGACGCTGGCGAGTTGGCGATCGACTCCGACGGCGACATCCTTTACCACCGCCTCAAGCAGACGCCGCAGGTTCTGGTCGTCGGCCCGATCAGCCCCGACGCCAACCCCGATCGCCCGCGCGCACTGCCGCTGGAACTGCGCATCCGCCTGCTGACCTGGAGCCTGATCGGCTTGTGTCTGGCGATCGCCGTGTGGTTCTGGGTGCGGCCGGTCTGGCGCGACCTCGAGGCGCTGCGCCAGACGGCGCGCGCGCTCGGTGAAGGTCACTTCGAAACGCGCTCGCCGCCGGCGCGCAGCAGCGCCTTCGACCTGCTCACCGAAACGCTCAACGGCATGGCTGAACGAATCCAGCGCCTGATCGCGACGCAAAAGGAAATGGCCAGCGCCATTTCGCACGAATTGCGAACGCCGATCGCGCGCATGCGTTTCGCGCTCGAAATGCTCAGCGAAACCGACGAGCTCGCCGAACGCGAACGCTTGTGGCAAATGATGGAAGTCGATCTCGACGAGCTCGACAATCTGATCGACTCGAGCCTGACCTATTCGCGCTTCGAGCGCGAACAACCCGAGCTTCACCTGTCGCCGGTCGAATTCGCGCCCTGGCTCGAGGAGGAAGTCGAATCGATACGCATCCTCGGCCGCAGCCTCGAACTGACCGTCGAGAGCAGCGCGCTGCCGGCCGCACTGCGCGTCGAGCTCGACCTCAAGAGCATGCCTTATGCGATCACCAACTTGCTGCGCAACGCGATCAAGTACGCGCGCTCGAAGATCGCCGTCAGCGCCGAAGTCGTTGGCGACCATATCCGCGTGCACGTCGACGACGACGGCATCGGCATCCCGGAAGAAGAGCGCCAGCGCGTGTTCTTCGCGTTCACCCGACTCGATCGCTCGCGCGACCGCTCGACCGGCGGCTACGGCCTGGGCCTGGCCATCGTCAGACAGGTCATGGAGCAGCACGGCGGTTCGGCGACCGTCGCCGCGTCACCGCTCGGCGGCGCGCGTTTCACGCTCAGTTGGCCGGTGTTACAAAACGTCACGCAATCCTGACGAACGAACTAAAGACACGCGTGCTTCGCCCCACTATGATCGCCCGATCCGGTGGTGATCAAATCAATGGAGAAGCCCGACATGTCCGTAGCCCAAAGCAAGCAGTTTCGCGATCGCTTCCTCGGCCGCTTCTCCGTCAGCTCCCGCTTTTTCGCGACCGACAAGTCGGCACAACTTCCCTCATGCGCCAGCGGCACTTCGCCGCGCCCCGGAAAGAGCGACGATTGATTACCATGCCAGCACCGCGCACGACGTTCCCGATGGCCGAAGGTGTGGGCATCTTCGTCGGCGTTGTGGCCTGGTATCTGCTCACCGACGGCCACATCGAAGCCATCCGCGCGCTAATCATCGCTTCGGGATGCTCGCTCGTCTGGTTTGGCCTGCGCTGCTGGAAAAACCGGCGTCACTGATCAGACCGGCGCGTCGCGCAGGATGCGCACTTCGCGTTGCGGGAACGGAATCTCGATACCGTTCGCGCGGAACGATTTCCAGATCGCCAGACTGATCTCCGAACGCACGTTGCCGGTTCCCGCTTCCGGGTCAGCAACCCAGAAGCCCAGTTCCAGATCGATTCCGCTGTCGGCAAAGCCGGTGATCAGCACGCCCGGCGCCGGTTCGACGAGCACCCGAGACGGCTGCTGTGCGGCATCGACCATCAGCGCCATGGCTTTCTCGAGATCGGCGCCATAGGCGACCTGAACGCCGACGGTGACCCGAACCCGCGTGTCGGTAAACGACAGATTGCGCACGATGTTATTGACCAGATACTCGTTGGGGATGATCACCTCGACGCCGGTCAGCGTGCGCAACACCGTGTAGCGCGTGGTGATCTGCGTCACCGTCCCCGACGTCTTGTCGTCGACGGCGACCAGGTTGCCGAGCCTGATCGAGCGGTCGAGCAACAGGATGAAGCCGCTGACATAGTTGCTGGCGATCTTCTGCAGGCCCAGCCCCAGGCCGACCGCCAGCGCGCCGCTGAACACCGAGAGCGTGGTGACGTCGATGCCGACCAGCGACAGGCTGCACAGCAGCGCGATCACCGAGAGGACCGCCTTGGCCAGTCGCGCCAGCACCTCGCGCACATTGGCGTCCATTTGCTGCGCCGCCATCAGTCGATTCTCGATCAGGCTGGCGACCCACAGCGCCAGCAGCAGCGTCACGCCGACCGTCACCGCGCCATGCAGCAGCATCCACAAATTGAGCGTTTGCTTGCCGACCGAAAAGCTCACCTGTTCGAACATTTCGATCAGCGGATCGTCGAGCCCGGTGATATTGAGCACCACGCCGCCCCAGATCGCCGAAGTGATCAGCCGCTCGAAAGTGGTGAGGAAACCGCCGTTGGAAAAAACGCAGCGCAACAGATAGACCAGCACCCTGACCAAGCCCCACGAGACGAGCAGCGGAACGGCCAGATCGAGCAGGCTGAGGTGCCCGACCTGCAAGGCCTTGAGCGCCTTGCGCAAAGTCAGCACGAAAACCAGCGCGAGCACGGGGAAAAACATGCGCTTGAGGCTGCCGACGCCAAACGAGCGTAGTGCGCTCTGTTCTGATTTTCCGTACAGGCTCTGCTGCTGGCGCAGGCGCGACGACAGCCACCACGAAAAAGCCAGAATCAGCGCCAGCGCCAGCACCTCCCAGTAAAACTCGGGTTGCTGGAAATCACGCCAGAGCTGACCGAGCAGCGCGAAGATCTGTCTTTCGCTCATCGGCGCGACCGGCTAGCGGCGTTCCATGACGGCCGCGAAGAAGCCGTCGGTGCCGTGACGATGCGGCAACAGGCGCAAGCGATCGCCGCCCTCAGCGTCGCCATCGATGTCGATTCCCTGCTGGCGCAGCACCTCGGTCGCCGACAGCGAAACAAACTCAGGATGCGCGGCCAGAAACGCCGACACCACGGCGTCGTTCTCGGCGGCGAGCAGACTGCAGGTGGCGTAGACCAGGCGGCCGCCGGTCTTGACCAAAGCCGACGCGGCGTGCAGGATCGCCGCCTGCTTGACCGTCAGTTCGGCGACGCTCTGCGCGGTCTGCCGCCACTTGAGGTCGGGGTTGCGGCGCAGCGTGCCGAGCCCGGAACACGGCGCGTCGACCAGCACGCGATCGAGCTTGCCGGCGAGCCGCTTGATCTTGATGTCGTTTTCCGATTCGATGCGCACCGGATAGACGTTCGACAGACCGGAACGCGCCAGGCGCGGCTTGAGCTTGGCCAAGCGTTTCTCGGCGACGTCGAAGGCGTAGAGCCGGCCCTGCGAGCGCATCAGCGCACCGAGCAGCAGCGTCTTGCCGCCGGCGCCGGCGCAAAAGTCGGCGACCATCTCGCCGCGTTTGGGCGCCAGCAGGAAGCCGAGCAGCTGGCTACCCTCGTCCTGAACTTCAAAGCTGCCGTCGAGGAACAGCGGGTGGCGCGAAATCGACGGCTTGCCGGAAAAACGAATGCCGAGCGGCGAATAGCGGCAGGCAACCGCCACCAGTCCGTCAGCATTGAGCCGCGCCAGCACCGCGTCGCGCTCGGCCTTGAGGACATTGACGCGCAGGTCGAGCGGCGCCGACTGATTGAGGCCGGCGGCCAGCGCTTCGAGTTCGCTTGCTGCGAACTGCGCGGCGAGCGTCTCGTAGAGCCAGTCGGGCAGGTCGAGGCGAACCGCCGGCGGCAAATCCTCGAGCTTGACCGCCTTGGCCTGCGCCAGCCACTTGCCCTCGGCCTCGTGCAGAACGACGTCGAGCTCGCGCCGGTTGAGTCCCTGGACGCAGGCCAGCGTCGCCAGCAACAGCCGGCGCGAGGTCACATCGTCGCCGCAGCGCGCGGATAGGGAACGCTTGCGGCGCAGCACCGAATAGACGGTTTCGGCGACAAAGCCGCGATCGGCGTGCCCGAGCTCGCGATTCTGGCGAAAGTAACGCGAGACCACCAGATCGGCGGGGAACGTCGAGCGCAGCAGTTCGGAGAGCAGCGCTTCGGTATGGTTGAACAGGGCGGGGCTAAAGCGCATGGATCAATGGTCCTTGTAAGAAAGCAGTACGGCGTACGCCACGGTCAGCGCGGCTGCGGATTGTCGGGCGCATCGCCGACCTGGATTTTGGTCGCGACCTGGACAAAGCTGTCACCCTGACCGTCCACGTAGCGGATTTTAACCGGCAGCAGCAGATAATCATAAGCCAGCCACAGTTCAGTCGAATTTTCCCCCGGTGTGCGCAGGTGCAATGTTCGCATGCGCCCGGCCGGCAACTCGACGTCCTCGTCGCCGAGCACCTCGAGACGGTAGATTTCGTACTTCTTGCCGGTCGCGATCGGCAGCGCGTCGCCGGCCTCGCGATGATCGAGGAAGCCGAGCTGATAATTGAACGACAGCAGATCCTGGGCGCCCTCGTCGAGCGGCTGCGCAGCGCGGTCGGCGACGCGAACGGTCATCGCCGACCAATCGAAATCGGCCGTCTCCTTGGTTGGCTGGCCGTTGCGGCGAACGGCAAAGGTCTGCGGCTGCAGGCCCGCGGCGGTGATCAAGCCACGGCTTTCCATCTCGATGCGAATCGATTTGAACAGCCAGACCAGGCCCGTCGTTTCGGCGACCGACGTCAGTCGGTAGTGTCCGTCGGCAATCGTCCACTCGTGCTGAGCAAAACCGATCTCGAAGTTCGAATCGCCGCGATCGACGCGGTAGCGGATCATTCCGCGCGGCGGCAGCCGTGCGACAACCGGCGCCGGCGCAGGCGCTGGCTCGACAGCTGGCGCGCTAGCCGGCGGCGCCGGTTCGGCGATGGACGCGGGGGCCGCCGCAGCGACGTCGTCGGGAATGGAGAGCGGCGACTGACCAGCAACGCTGAGCACCGGCGACGCGCTCGCCACGCGCGCCACCTGGCGGCGCGGCGCTTTCGCCTTGACCGACTTTGGCGGCGCGAGCGTCGCCGCACGCTGCGCTGGCGGCAGAGGCGTCGGTTTGAGTTCGACCATCAGCGGTGGTGTTTCGACTTGCTTCGACAACTCGAACTGCGGCCCGAACAGGACGGCAACGTGAATACCCAGCGACGCGGCAAAGGCCAGGATCAGGACGAGCGGCATGCGAGGATCAAACGCCCCCGGGCGAAATCAGCGCACTGCCGCCGTCCTGCGGCGCCGCGCAGACCACCTTGCCGTCGCAGAGCTGCAGCCGGCCTTCGGCGAACCAGCGTACGGCCAGCGGGTAGACGCGATGTTCCTGCGCCAGCACGCGCGCCGCGAGGCGCGCGGCATCGTCGCCGTCGACCACCGGCACGGCGGCCTGCACGATGATCGGCCCGTGATCGAGCGCCGGCGTCACGAAATGCACGGTACAGCCATGCACCCGCACGCCTTCGTCGAGCGCGCGCTGGTGCGTGTGCAGTCCGGGAAAAGCCGGCAGCAGCGACGGGTGGATATTGATCAGCCGCCCGGCGAAATGACCGACGAAGCCGTCGGAGAGGATGCGCATGAAACCGGCGAGCACCACCAGATCCGGAGAAAAGCTGTCGATCGCGGCGGCCAGCGCCGCGTCGAACGCCTCCCGGCTGGCAAACAATTTGTGATCGACGACGCGCGTCGCCACGCCCGCCGCGGTGGCGGTGGCCAGCCCCTTGGCGTCGGGCCGGTTGGCCAGCACCGCAGCGACGCGCACCGGCAGCGCACCGTCGGCGACGGCCTGGAGCAGCGACTCCATATTGCTGCCACGGCCGGAGATAAGAATTACGATTGATTTCATTAAAGTCCCAATGCGCTGACCGGCAGGAAAACAGCCGTTGCCAGGTTCTGCGTAAAACGCGTGACGGCTCGGCCGTGCTTGTCGGCGACCACCCTCGACAGGAAATCCAGCAGACCGATGACGCGACCGAACTCACGCTCGAAACTCAGGTTGGGGTTGTTCGGATCAAGTTCATTGGACAGCAGCAGCGGCTCGCCGCGCGCATTTCGCGTCGACGACATCTTCCACAGCGCGATCTCGATGTTGCGGGCGCAATTGTAGAGCTTCTGCTCGTTGAGGTCATCGAGCACGTAAAAATCATCCTTGTGCTCGAAAGCCGCATAGACCATTCCCAACAATCCGGCCATCACGGCCAGCACGCGGTCGCCGTGGTAGTTCGGGCTGAACGCGAAAAGCGCCGCGGCGCCCTCGCGCCGCCCTTCGAGCTCGATGAAATCGACGCCACCGGCAAACAGCCGATCGAGCGCGGCTTCGCTGCTGGACTGCCCGGACTTCTTCCACTCGCGCGGATTGCGCCGGTAGAGCTTCTCGGCGACGCGGCGCAGACCGGCCATCACCTCGGCGCGGTCAAGATCGATCACCCGATCGATCTCGGTCTTGGCCAGATAGCGCGGCTCAAAACGCATCTCCTTCTGACCGCTGCTACCGGTGCGGGTCACACAGGCGGCGGGCAGAAAAGCCAGCACGACGAGCAGCGAAGTCAGCAAGGGTTTGACCATGGCGCATGATAGCGCACTCGCCGGCAAGCGCCAGGGTCGGCCGCGGCCGACCTGGGCGCTGTTCAGCCAGACCTAACTGACGAAATAGAGCGCGGCTTCGTGGTTTTCGCGGTTGGCTGCGACGATGATGTCGCGCTTCTCCTCGTGCAGCACATGGACGTTGCTCGGGCCGACGCCTTGATCGATGACTTCGGCGGTCAGTTCGAGCGGGTCGCGACGGCTCGGATGAACATAGAAGAGCTGCTGCTTGCCGCGCCGACAGCCGCCGATGAACACCGGCTGACCGGCGAGCGTCGCGCCGACGACCACGTGATAGAACTCGGTGACCTCGGGATGCTCGTAGATCTTGGAAAATTTACCGTCGATCTTCTTGTAGACGCGAAAGTAAGTCCCGTGGAACGACTCGATGGTGGCATATTCGAGTTCGCCGTCGCCGTCGATATCGATCGCCGAGATGTCGCTGATCGGCCAATCCATGAATTGTTCGACGCGCCACTCGCCGCTGGGATGCGCCGGTGGCGTGACCGCGAAGGCGCCCTCTTCGCAAGTCACCAGGCCGTGCATCACGCCGTCCTTGAGCAGACGGCTATAGCCGTGGTTCTTGGTCAGGCCGCTCTTGAGCACGCGCAGCTTGAGCGGCCCCGGGCCGCTATATTCGCCGACCCAGATTTGTCCCGGATTAGCCCAGTCGGCGACCGATTCCTTCCTGGTCGCCAGCGTACAGGCGATCAAATAATTGCGGTCGCCGACGGTCAGCAGATCGAAGCGATGAACGTAGGGAAGATCGATGACGTCGGTGACGTCGTAGCCGCCGCCCGCCAGAGGACGCACATGAACGATCTTGGCGCCCTCCCAGTCGTACATCCGGAAGAACTTCTGCACCGCCAGGAACTCGCCGTTGGTTCCGGGGATCGGAACGATCGACATCGTCCCGCCGGGGCCTTCCCAGACCGTCTGGCAATCGCCGTAGTCATCGCCGCTCCACGCCAGACAGGGGCCGCCCTCCGCCTCCGAAGCCAGCAGGATGTGGGTCCGGCCGTCGATCACCAGGCTGTTGGCGGCATAACACGACGGCAAGGTGGTGAGCAGCCGTTTTGAAATTTTCATAGTAATCTCCTTACACGACGCAGGCGGCGGAATGCCTTGAAATGCGCTCGATGGCACAGACGTGCCGCCCTTGGGGCGGCCCCACCGCCCCAGTAGTCAGTCACATTGAATGGTGCTGACGAAATGAATTCGTCATTCCCGCGAAGGCGGGAATCCAGCATCGGCGCTTGCTTATTTCTGGATTCCGGGTCAAGCCCGGAATGACGAGCTTACGTATCAGTTTTACGTTGACTAACTACTAGACTTTGATTCCCTGTTCGCTGATGTAGTCGCCGATGATGCCTTCGATATTCTGATCGGCGACGAAACCCAGTTTGACCGCGCGCGCGGTGGAGAACCGCGCCGGCCAGGTCTTGACGATCGCCTGAACACGCGCATCGGGTTTCCATTCGACGAGATCGGCAACCTGGTCGCCGGCGATCTTGCGCAGCGCGTCGACCATCTCCTTGACCGAGGTGGTAATCCCCGGCAGGTTGAGCACTCGATTTACCCCCCACGCCGACGAAGGCAGGTCGTGGGCATGAATGAAGTCATCGACCACCTTGCTCGGCGAGAGGATCCAGACACAGGTCTCGGGATCCACCGGGCACGGCGAGACGACGCCGGCGAGCGGCTCGCGGATGATTCCGCTGGCGAACGACGAGGCCGCGAGATTGGGTTTGCCGGCACGCACCGAGATCGTCGGCAGGCGGATCGAGCGACCGTCGATGAAGCCCTTGCGGTTGTAATCGGTGGTCAGATATTCGCAGCACACCTTTTGCGCGCCATACGACGACTGAGGGTTTGGCGTCGTCGAATCGTCGACCACTTCCGGCAAGTCGCCGCCGAAGGCCGCGCAGGTGCTGGCAAAGACGTAGCGCGGCGGCCTCGCCTGCGCACGACAGGTTTCGAGCAGCGCACGCGTACCGTCGAGGTTGATGCGCAGACCGAGATCGAAATCGGCTTCGGCGCCGCCGCTGACGATCGACGCCAGGTGGAACACCGATCCCGTATCGGACCCCATGAGCTTGGCCAGCAGCGCCTTGTCGGTGAGATCGCCGGTGACGCATGTGAGGCGCGGGTCGACCTGTGCCGGGAAAGCGATGTCGAGCAGGGTAATCTGCGAAATGGCCGCCTGCTTGCCTTGCGCATCGGCCAAGGTCCCGCGTTTGAGCAAGGCCAGCGCCAATCGATAACCAATAAAGCCGCCGCCACCGGTGATAAGAACTTTCATTGTCTTCTCCATAGAAAATTTAAAAGGCCAGGAATCACAGACCAAGCCACTCGGGAATGAACAGCGTGATCTGCGGAATGAAGGTGATCAGCACCATCGCCACCAAGATCACGACGTAAAAAGGCATAGCCGCACGAACCAGGCGGTCCATCGGGATATTACATATCGACGAAATGCTGAACAGGCAGACGCCATAGGGTGGCGTCACCAGACCGAGCGCAAAACCGCAGACCATGATGATCAGGAAATGCGTCGGATCGACGCCCAGGCTGACCGCCACCGGCAAGAAGAGCGGGGTGAAGATCAGCGTCGCCGGACCGGCGTCGAGCATCATGCCGATGATCACCAGGAAGACCAGGATCAGCGCCAGAAAGCCGGACACGCCGCCCGGCATGCCGATCAGCGCCTTGGCCATGACCTCGGGAACGTTCTCGTAAGCGATGATCCAGTTGGCCATCGCGCTCGACGTGGCGATGAACAGGATCGCCGAGGTCAGCACCGACGTGCTCCTGGCGGCGGTGACGAGGTCGGACCAGTTGAGGCGCTTGAAGATCAACATGTCGATGAACAGGATGTAGAACACCGCGACGAGCGCGCCCTCGGTCGGCGTCACGACGCCGGAAAAAATGCTGCCGAGAATGATCAGCGGCGCGATCAGCGCGGTCCAGCAGGTCATGAACTTGCGCAGCACGTTGCCCAGCGAAAACGGGATCTTGGTGCCATAACCGTACCTCTTCGAAATGAAGTAGTTGGGCAAGAACAACATTACCGTGATCAGGATTCCGGGCAGTATCCCGCCGGCCAGCGCCTTGCCGACCGACTGCAGCGTCGACGCGGCGGCCAGCACGATCAGGATGCTCGGCGGGATGATCACCGCCAGGCACGACGACGTCAGCGTCACCGCCGCCGCGTAGTCCTTGGGATAGCCGTCATCGACCATGCGCGGCACCATGATCGTTCCGAAGGTCGCGGTATCGGCCAGCGACGAGCCGGAAATCCCGCCGAAGATCATGCTGCCGGTGACCGTCGCGGCGCCCAGCCCGCCTTTCATCCAGCCGACCAGTGAAGTCGTGAAATCGATCAGGTTTCTGCCCATCGAGCCGCGCTCCATCAGGTTGCCGGCCAGAATGAACAGCGGCACGGCAAGCAGGATGAACGACGTCGACGCTTCGCTGAACATCTGCGGAATGATCAGCATGTTCGGCACCGGCTGAAAAACCAGCATCACGACGATCGCCGACAGGCCCAACGAGACGGCAATCGAAACGCCCATCAGCATCAGCGCGACGGAAAGGACCAATAAGGTAATGCTCATCACCGGCATGATCAGACCCCCCCTTCGCTGCCGTAGCTCGGGAAATACGCGGTTTCGCGATCGGTAAAGACCCGGTACTCCTTGATGCACAGCCGCAGGATCGTCGCCGCGCAACCGATCAGGATCGGCAGGCGAACCCAGAACATGCTGATCTGCAGGATCGTCGATTTGGCGCCAAGCACCAGATAGTAATCGAGCACCTGCACGGTGAATCCGCCGAGCAGCAACAGGTAGGCGATGAAAATCCCGTTGTTGAGCAGCACCATGAATTTCTGGGCTTTATGCGGCATGCGGCGGACGATCAGGTCGAAACTGACGTGCGCGCCGCTGATCACGCCGGCACTGATGTTGAGCCAGATCAACGCACCGAGCAGCATTTCGCTGACTTCGAGCGTCCAGGAAATGGTGTTTCCGGGCAGTACGCGACTGACGATCTGGAGAAAGACGACGACCAGAATCACGAACAACAGCGCGCAACCGACAATGCCGTCCAGGTTTTTGAGATAATGCAAGGCCCTCTTCACTTCGGCACATCCTTTTCTGTCGAGTTGGAAGCTCGCGCCAACCAACGGCCAGCGCGCCAATGCGGGCGGGAAGCTCCAGTCGAACTCCCCGTGCCGGTCGGGCTATTTCCTCGTCTTGACGATTTCTTCCTGGTACGCTTTCCAGTCGGCAGCGCCGACGACCTTCTCAAAGTCGGCGTACACCGGCCCCATCATCTTGGCAAAAGCCTGCTTGCCGGCGTCGTCCATGTCGTAGAACTTGACGCCGGCTTTTTCCATATTGGTGCGGGCCTTGACCGAATACGTGGTGTCCTCGTCGATGTTGACCTTGACCCATTCTTGCCCGGCCTTCTTGAACAGCGCTTTCTCGTCGGCGGAAAGCTTGTTCCAGAAATCCTTGTTGATCACGACCAGCGAGGCGTCGGCCATGTAGTTCCAGATGGTCATGAACTTGGCGACTTCGTGCGTCTTGAAGTCATAGACGACCGGCGTCGAGTTGTCTTCGCCGACCACCGTTCCGAGCTGGATCGCGGTATAGATTTCGCCCGAGGACATCGGCACCGGTTTGGCGCCCATCGATTCGAAGACTTTGACGAACATCGGGTTCTGCGGCACGCGGAACTTCATTCCCTCGATGTCGGCCGGCGTCTTGACCAGTTTGGTCTTGTTGATGAGCTGGCGGAAGGGGCGCGGCGCGATGGCCAGGACGACCAGGTTCTTTTCCTCGAATTTCTTGAGCCACTTGTCGAGCACCGGCGGATTGGCCTGCATGAAGCGATTGAGATGGTCGAAATCCTGGTAGAGGAAGGGCAGGTTGATTCCGCCCAGCTCGGGAACGATCGACGCCAGCGCAGTGACGCTTTCGATGGCGATGGTGTTCGAACCGGCCTGCGTCTGTTCGAACATGATGCGCCAGTTTTTCTGATTCAAAACGCCGTTGCCGAACAGTTTGACGTCGTATTTTCCAGCGGAGCCCTTGTTGATCATGTCGGCCATCACCACCGCCCCCTTCTGCCAGGGACTTTCAAGCGACGAGGTATGCGAGACCGAGACCTTGACGGCGTCAGCAGCGCCGACGGGGGCGACCAACGCCGAGAGCATCAACGCTGCCAATAGACGAAACGTTTTCCTGTTCATTTCAAATCCCCTCTTAAAATGTTCTTGATGGCCATGGGTTTTCCCATGTTTTATGTCAACGAAGCAACAGCTGTTCTGACACCTTTCGGGCTATGCTGCCCGATCAATTTCAATCACGACCTTGGATCCTTCGGTCGCAGCGAAACGGCTAGCGGGCAAACCGATCGCCAGTCTCCGCAGGCCAAAAACCCTATCGCCTGAAATTCGAAAATCATTCTCGGGATATTGATGCCACGTTACAATTGATCGTTTGTTATACCCCGATCACTTTTAGCGAAAAGCCATGGTCAATCCCCTGAGTCTGATAAGCGGCCGCCTGCGCATGCGTCATCTCAGATTGCTCGCCGTGCTCGCTGAGCACGGATCGCTGCGCAAGGCGTCCGAAATCATGTCGGTGACGCAACCGGCGCTGTCGAAGAACCTGCACGAAATCGAGGAACTGGTTGGCGAAGCGCTGTTTATCAGGAATCCCAAGGGGATCTATCCGAACACCCTGGGCGAAGCGCTGATTCGTTACGCGCGACTCGTCTTCGCCGACCTCGGCGGTCTGCACAAAGAGCTGTCGGCATTGCAGTCAGGCAGCATCGGCAATATCCATATCGGCGGAATTTCGGCGCTGACCAACAGCCTGCTGCCGCAAACCGTCGCCTTTCTCAAACGGGCCCATCCGCTGCTCGACATCTCGGTCGAGGTCGAAACGAGCGACCTGCTGCTGCGCGCGCTCGAACAGGACCAGCTTGATCTGGTCATCGCCCGGATTCCGGAAGGTTATCCGACAGAGAATCTGAATTTCACCGAATTTAGCGCCGAGATCATCGTTCCCGTCGCGCGTTATGACCATCCGGAAATGAGCAATCGCGAGCTGACGCTGGAAACGTTGAGCCAGTATTCGTGGGTGATCCAGGCCCGACCGGCACCGCTCAGAACGATCTTTCACCAGCTGTTCAGGGACGCCCAGGTCAGCCCGCCCGGCAGCACCGTCGAAACGTCGTCAACGCTGCTGTCTTTGTCCCTGCTCAAGGAGTCGGACATGATTTCCCTGCAGCCGGTCGCCCTGATCAACTATTACGAGAAAATGAACATCATCGCGCGGCTGCCGGTTTCGCTGTCGATCAAGATGAACTCGTATGGTTTGATCAGCCGCAAGAACAGGATCCCCACGGCGGCGATGCAAGTCGTCGCCGAGGCGTTTCTGAGTCACGCCGGCCTCTAGCCCGCCAGCACGGCCCGCCCCGGCCTGGTCGCGCCGAACGACGGCGATTGACTAAACATGCCATATTCATCGATACTCCTCTTTGTCATATTTCAATATCAATCTTGGACAGGAAGAGAGCCACGGTGTTGATCAACGCGAGCCGGGACGCGACGATGCCAGAGGATGACGAGAAGATTGCCGACCTGCACGGCCTGGCGCTTTCTGCCAGCCGCTTCCGGATGCTCGAGGACATCGCCAGGGAGCTCGCCGGCGAGGTGGTTTTCCCGACCTGTTTCGACGCCGCATTCCGCCTGCGCCACGAACTGCAGAACCCACAGCTGCCGACCGCACGCGTCGCCAGCATCGTCAGCGTCGAGCCGCTGGTCGCCACCAAGCTGATGCGCCTGGCCAATTCGGCGTTTTACCTGCGCCGCGACAGCACGCCGGCCAACGACCTCAAGAGCGCGATCGCGCGTCTGGGTGTCGATCTGGTGCGCACCACGGCGCTGGCCGTGGCCATGGGCCAATTGCTGCGCTCCAAGGAGCTGGTGACTTTCAGCGAGTTCACGCGCGAGCTGTGGACGCATTCGATCAAGAGCGCGGCAGCGGCGCGCATCCTGGCGCGCACGCAGACCCGGATCAATCCCGATGAAGCGCTGCTCGCCGGCCTGGTGCACGACCTCGGCGCCTTCTACATGCTCTACCGCGCGGTCCAGTACCCGGACTTGCGCGCCCGACCGGGCACCCTCAGGCGGCTGATCCTGCAGTGGCACGAAAGCATCGGCGTGACGCTGCTCAACGCCCTGGGCATGCCCGATGAAATCGTCCAGGCGACGATCGATCACGACCAGCCGCGACGCCTGCCGACGCCGCTGCGAACGCTCGCCGATGTCGTCCATGCCGGCAATGTCATCGCCGCGACGCATTTCGCCTGGCTGCACCAGGACTTCGACGAAAACGATGGCGAGGCGGGGATGGTGCGTCAGCGCTTCGCCGAACTGCTGCCTCAAATAGACGCCGAGACTTTGGAAATGCAGGCCGTGTTCAGCTGAACCCGACTAAATTTGACCTGACTCGCGACCGACACTGGAGACACGATGCAAGAGAACGCCAACCCGAACGAACCGTCGCGCGACGAAATCGACGCGCTCGAACAAGCGGTGCTGATCGAATTCGGCACCGCCTGGTGCGGCCATTGCCAGGCCGCCTTGCCGCTGATCGCCGCGGCCTTGGCCAAGCACCCGCGGGTGCGCCACATCAAGGTCGAAGACGGACCAGGCCGCCGCCTCGGGCGCTCGTTCGGCGTCAAACTGTGGCCGACGCTGATCTTCCTGCGCCGCGGCGTCGAACAGACGCGACTGGTGCGCCCCGCCGATGCCGACGCGATCGAACTGGCGCTGGCGCAGATCGACGCGCTCGCTGACGCAGCTTAGCGCCGCTCGCGGCCTGCTTCGATCGCCTAGAGGCGCTCCCAGACGGTCACTTCGGAGAGCGTGTGCTGGAACTTGCGTTTCGTTTCGCGAATCACGAAGGGCACCGACAGCGGCCCGCTCAGTAGGCGGAAGTGCTTGCCGAGCATCGCCTTGAGCCCGTCGAGCGTGGTGAAATTCTCGCCGTCCTTCTTGAAGCCGCCGATCCACGCTTCGCGCTTGGTGTGCTCGGGCAACCAGGTGTAGGGCGAGGCGATGAGCAGCAGCCCGCCGCGCCTGACGCGCTCGTGCACGGCTTCGAGAAACTTGGCCGGATCGTAGAGGCGGTCGATCAGGTTGGCGGCAAGGATCAGGTCGTAATCGGCGAACACCGGCTTGAGGTTGCACGCGTCGCCCTGGAAGAACTCGACCTTGGCGGCGACTTCGGCCAGCCCGAGCTCGGCCAGCGTGCGCTCCTTGTAGCTCACCAGTTCGCCCTCGTCGACCAGCGTATAGCGCAAGCTGCCCTGCTGCGCGAGGCTGGCGCCCAGGCCGATGAAGCGCGCCGAAAAATCGATTCCGGTGACCTGGTCGAAATGGCGCGCCAGTTCGAAGCTCGCGCGCCCGGTCGCACAGCCCAGGTCAAGCGCCTTGCGCGCCGGCCGCTCGCCCAGCGCGGCGATCGCCAGGCGCGCCAGCGCGCGCGGGAAGTTGGGAACGCCGAAGTACTCGTCGCCGTAGTGGAACTCGGCGTACTCGGAAAGCTGACGATCGGTCTCGTAATGCAGCGCTGGCGCGCTCGCCGGCGCCGCACAAACGACGTAGCGAAAACCGGCGTGCTGGAAGAAATGACGGCGAAAGGCGTAACGTGAGTCGGGCGACGCTTCGTTGCCGCAGGCAATCCACGAGCCGCCCTTGATCAGGTTATGGCGACCGTCGAAGGTCGGCGTCGTGAAATCGTCGTAGAGCGGATGGACTGCGAACCCGTCGAACGGATAGATCGGCGTCTCGGTCCATTGCCAAACGTTGCCGATCACGTCATAGAGCGGGCCGTGCGCGAACTGCCCGACCGGGCACGACGACGCGTAGAGGGCGAGCCCGAGGTTGGCCGCGCTCGCCTCGTCGACAGCGGCGAACTCGCGCAGCGCTTGCCACTCGTCCTCGCTCGGCAAGCGCACCGGCGTGCCGCTCTCGCGCGACTGCCAGCGGCAGAACGCCTGCGCCTCGTGGCAATTGGTTTCGACCGGCCAGTCCCACGGCATCGCGACCTCTTCGAGCATCAAGCGCAAACGCCACTGCCCGCCGTCGCGAACCCAGAAGGTCGGCTGCTCGGCGCGAGCAAAGTTCTTCCAGAGCGCGCCCTCTTCGCTCCACAGCGAATCGTCGCGATAGCCGCCAGCCTCGACGAAAGCCAGATACTCCTGGTTGGAAACCAGGTAACGACTGGCCTGGAACGCCGTCGTAGCGGCCTCGTGGCGCCCGTATTCGTTGTCCCAGCCGTAACGCGGGTCGCTGCGCTGGCGGCCCAGGCGAACGCTGGCCGGCGGGATCGCGACCAGCGCGTTGGTCGGCGCCGGCCCGGCTTGGCGGCACGGTTCCCACGCCGGGTGCGGCGCGACATACTTGAGCTGGTGCTGGCGAATCAGCACCGACGAGGTCTCGAGGTGGATGCGCTCGTGCTCGATTCCCATCAGGATCGCCCACCACGGTTGCTCCCAGCCGATCGGCAGCGTCAGCGGCAGGCTGCGGATCAGCTGGTCGACGCTGGCGCGAACCGCGTCGCGATAGGCTTTGACCGCGGCGACGCTCGGCCAGTCGTAGCGGCCTTCGCCGAGGTCGTCCCAACTCATCTCATCAACGCCGACGGCGAACATCGACTCGAACTCGGGATTGATTCGCTGCGTGATCAGCCCGGCGAGCAGCAGCTTGTTGATGAAAAAGGTCGCCGTGTGGCCATAGTAGAAGATCAGCGGGTGGCGTAGCGCGATCGGCTTCTTGAAATAGGCATCGTCACCGCTGAGCACCTCGAACAGCAGTTCGTAGCGGTCAAAAGTGGCGTGGAAGTAGGCGAGAATCTCGGCGCGTTTTTGCTCGACATCGGCACCGTCAAGCAGCGGTGATCCTGGCAGGGGCGGCATGGAAAGAGACATGGGATTTCGGCTTTCGGCAGAGGTTCTGGATCTCCAGAGACGCGTGTATTCTAGTCGCTCGGCATCGCACTGAGCAGGAATGGACGCCGCACCGCGAAGATCGTTCCCGCATGAGCTTGCCAGCGCCGCGCTCAGCCGCCCGGCGAGGCCCAGGCAGCGGCCACGGCGACGCCGTTCTGGCGAAATAATTTAACGACAGCGGCAAGAAATCCAAGGTACGATTCACGATGCTGCGGGCCCGCTGATCGCCCCGGCCCCATAACCACTTATCGGAACCCCCATGAAAAGACCAAACAAGGTAGAACTCGCGCCGGCCAGGCGAACCGCCGGCATCGTCGCGCTGGCCTGCAGCGCATTCATCACCGGTTGTGCAACCGACGGCTCGATGCTCGGCAACGGCACCAGCATCACCGCCTCCGACAAGACGCGCATGACCAAGAGCGGTTTTCTGTCGGACTACGCGCGCTTGCAGGCGACGCCGTGGGGTGAAGGGATCGAATGCTGGCGCGCGCCCAATCTCGCGGCCAAGGACTACGACAAGATCATGATCTCGCGCATCGTCGTCTCGATGACCCCGCCCAAGGATGGCGAAAAGGAACAGACGATCGACCCGAGCGACCTCAAGACGCTCACCGACTACTTCCACGGATCGCTCGACAAGGCCTTGAAACCTCAGATTCAGGTCGTCAACCAGGCGGGTCCGGGGGTCATCGTGCTGCGCATTGCGCTGACCCACCTGGTGCCGACGGCGGTCGGCGACAGCGTCGCCGGTACGCTGATTCCCTACGCTTTCATCGCCGAAGCAGGTTCCGGCGTAGCCTCCGGGCGGCCGGCGGGTTCCACTCCGTACCTGGGCGAAACCGGGATGGAGATGCAGTTCCGCGACGGCGCAACAGGCGCGGTCCTGGGCGAGTGCCGCGACACCGAGATCGGACGCAAGTACGCCGCCGACAGCAAGGCGGGCGCCGGCGGCGCCGCGCAGACCTGGGCCGGCGGCTATCTCAACTCGTTCCAGTCCTGGTCTTACGCCAAGAACGCTTTCGACAAATGGTCACTGCTCGTCGGGCAGCGCATCGCCCTGCTGCGCGCCCCCCAGTCGATCACCAAGTAAAGCCGAGAATCGGGCTGACTGAGCCGCCGCCCCTGGCGGACAGCAGCCGCTCGCCAATCGCCTCGATCGCCGGCCCGAGGACCATGAACGACGACAGGCCGATCATCGCCAAATGCTGATGCGGCCGCCACCGCCCGAACACGGGTTCAATTTCGGCGTAATCCTGCCCAAGGAAGGCGAGGTCATGCCGCTCGCGCGCGAATTCATCGACTGTCTCAAGAGCGAGATCGACAATCACCTGGTCGCCGGTTCGGTGGAAAGAATATAAAGGCGCAATTGTTCGGCAAGCCAGGCACGGCGGGCAAACGTTAGGTCCGGCGGCCAGCCATCGACGCGCCGAGCGTCGTCACAAAAAGGAAATCCGGCGGTAAACAAACGGTCATCGATGATCACGATACTCGATCGTTCCGCCGACGACGACGCGTCGCGGCCAACTTTTTCGAGGACGTCTGCATGGCCCCAATCATCACCGTCAAACGCTGCGCGCTGGCCGCGCTCAGCCTGGCTTTCCTGCCCTGCGCGGCGTCCGCCCAGACCGCCTACCCGGCGGTGCTCGCCGGACACGCGATCCTGCCGGCGCTGTCGTTGATCCAGGCGCCCGCGACGGCGCCGGCCGACCTCAAACACGCCGGAAAATTCACCACCGGCCAGCGCGTCGAAACACCCGGCAGCGTCGAAGGACTGTCGGCCGGCCGGCCGACCGGAATCGGCCTGCCGTTCACCGGGCAGCCGCTGCAGGGCCACTCGGGGATCAAGCACATGGCCGACGGCAGCTACTGGCTGCTGACCGACAACGGCGCCGGTTCGAAAGCCAACTCGCCGGACTTCATGCTCTACCTCAACCACTACACCGTCGACTTCAAGAGCGGTCGCTTCAAGCGCCTCGAGACGGTCTTCCTGAGCGATCCGGACAAGAAGGTACCGTTCCGCATCGTGCACGAAGGAACGAAACAACGTTTCCTGACCGGCTCCGACTTCGATACCGAGAGCTTCCAGTTCGCCGGCGGCTCGCTGTGGATCGGCGACGAATTCGGCCCCTTCCTGATCAAGGCCGACAAGAAAGGCCGCGTGCAGAAGGTGTTCGAGACCGAGGTTGACGGCAAGATCGTGCGCTCGCCCGACCATCCGGCGGTGACCACGCCGGCCGCGCCCGATATGCTGACGCCGTTCCAGGTGCGGCGCTCGAAGGGCTTCGAAGGAATGGCCGCGGCGAAGGACGGCAGCAAGCTCTACGCACTGCTCGAGGGCGCGCTGTGGGACGAGGCGGCCAAGGCTAACGAGATGCTCGACGGCAAGCAGTATCTGCGCGTACTCGAGTTCGACGTCGCCGCCGAAAAATGGACCGGGCGGCACTGGAAATACGTTCTCGAAGCCAAGCACCACGCCATCGGCGACTTCAACATGATCGACGGCGATACGGGCCTGATCATCGAGCGCGACAACGGCGAAGGGACCGCCGACAAGGCCTGCCCGGAAGGCCAGCAACGCAGCGACTGCTTCCCCGACATCGCCAAATTCAAGCGCGTCTACAAGGTCGAGCTATCCGACGCCAACGTCGGCGGCCCGCTGCGCAAGATCGCCTATATCGACCTGCTGACCATCGCCGACCCCGACCACCTCGCGCGTAAACCGCTGACCGGCGGCGCGCTGGCCTTCCCGTTCTTCACCATCGAGAACGTCGACGTCGTCGACGCGCAACATATCGTCGTCGGCAACGACAACAACCTGCCGTTCTCGAGCAGCCGCGAACCGAACCAGGCCGACGACAACGAGCTCGTGCTGCTCGAAGTCGCCGATTTCCTCAAGGCGCGCTGATGAACCCGCTGCTGAAAGGAACGCTGGCCGTGCTGCTGCTCTCGACCAGCCTCTTCGCCAGCGTCGCCGCCGACGCCGAACCGCTGCGCATCGCCCATCGCGGCGGCACCGGCGATGCGCCGGAAAACACCGTGACCGCGATCCGCGCCGCCCTGGCCAACCGCGTCGACGCCGTCTGGATCACCGTCCAGCTGTCGCGCGACGGCGTTCCGGTGCTCTACCGCCCGGCCACGCTCGACGTGCTGACCAACGCCAGCGGCCCGGTCTCGGCGCAGACGGCGGCGCAGCTCGCGCAGGTCGACGCCGGCTGGAACACAGGCAAAAGCGCCGGCAGCGCGGCGACGCCGTGGCGCGGACGCGGCATCGGCATTCCGACGCTCGAAGCGGTGCTGCGCGACTTTCCCGAAACGGTCTTTTTTGTCGACATCAAGTCGCCCGACGCGCCGCCGCACGCGATGGCGCAAGCGCTCGCCGGCGTGCTGCAGGCGACCGGGAGTCTCACCCGAACGCGCGTCTACTCGACCGACCAGCGCTACCTCGGCGCGCTGCCGGCGCAGGTCAACCGCTTCGAATCGCGCGATCTGACGCGCGGCGTTCTCGCCCAGAGCGCGATGGCGCACCGCTGCGAATTGCCGGCAGCCGATGACGGCGGCGGCGAACGCTGGTTCGGACTGGAAATGAAACGCGACGTCGAAGTGGTCGAAAAATACACGCTCGGTGAAGCGCGTTCGCGCGCGCTTCTGGTGTGGGACCAGGAGGCGATCGACTGTTTCCGCAGCCAGGGTCGGGCGCGCATCGTGCTGTTCGACGTCAACTCCGAGGCCGACTACCGGCAAGCCAAAGCTCTCGGCGCCGACGCGGTGATGATCAACTCGCCGGCACAGTTCCGCGCGATCGCACGCTGAGCTTGCTCGGCAAGCCCATATTTGCCGTAGTTGGCGGGCGACGCTGTCCTGCAGTCGCTCGATAGACTGATCAACAGTCAGGCGGCCATGCTCGCCACCAACCGGATCATGACGGCGGTCGGCATTGTCTTTCTGGTGGCGGCCTTGCTCATCTGGCTGGCGCCGAAGCCAACGCGTGTCGTCGACGCCTTTGCCGAACGCCCTTATCATTGCCCTGCTCTCTCGTACCAATGAGGACCTTGGCAGCGGCAATGACGAAGCGAGCAAAAATCACCACAAAGGGAATGACATGAAGGATCACATGATCGATCTGCGTAGCGACACGGTAACGCGTCCGGGCCAGGCCATGCTCGCGGCAATGACAGCGGCCGAGGTGGGCGATGACGTCTGGGGGGATGACCCGACGGTCAAGCGCCTGCAAGACGCTCTCGCAGAGCGGACAGGCAAGGAAGCGGGCTTGTTCTTCCCCAGCGGCACGCAATCCAATCTCGGCGCATTAATGGCGCATTGCGCGCGCGGCGATGAATACATTGTTGGGCAGCTCGCGCACACCTACAAGTATGAAGGGGGGGGCGCTGCCGTACTGGGCAGTATCCAGCCGCAGCCCATTGAAAACGCAGCGGACGGCTCATTGCCGCTCGACAAGGTTGCCGCAGCGATCAAGCCGATTGATGACCACTTTGCGCGTAGCCGCCTCCTCGCGCTGGAGAACACCATTGGCGGCAAGGTTCTGCCGGTGCAGTACGTCACCGACGCCACAACTCTGGCGCGGAAACGGGGACTCGCAAGCCACCTGGACGGCGCGCGTATCTTCAACGCGGCGGTCGCCTCAGGGCTGCCCGTAGCCGACCTGTGCGCGCCCTTCGACTCGATTTCAATCTGCTTCTCCAAGGGCTTGGGGGCGCCGGTTGGATCGGTGCTGGTTGGCAGCAAGGCGTTCATCGAGGTCGCCCACCGCTGGCGCAAGGTCTTGGGCGGCGGCATGCGCCAGGCAGGCGTTTTGGCCGCCGCGTGCCTCTATGCGCTCGACCACAACGTTGAACGTCTTGCCGAAGATCACGACAACGCGGCCCATCTCGCGTCCGGCCTCGCGCAGATTGATGAGGTGACGGTCCTGTCGCAAGCGACCAACATGGTCTTCGCGCAGCTTCCACCTGAGCATTGCCAACAACTCGAAGCTTGGCTCAAGGAGCGTGGCATCCTGACACAGATGGTGTATTCGAGCCGGTTCGTGACCCACATGGACGTATCGCGATCGGACATCGACGTGTTTGTCGCCGCACTGAAAGCGTATTTTCGCGCCTCTGCCGTTTGTTAAACGGGTTGAAAATACCGAATGGCAGCTTTCGGGGATTTGTCGAACCGACACTCTCGGCCAGGAGCCGCCTGTCAGTATCCCCCTTGTTCAATCATTTGAATGACCGCTCCGCAACTGCTACCGGAAATTATGCGACCGCGTATGTTATTGTGATATTTTTCAGCAGCTTCAAGAAGGGGGGCACAAATGCCTTCGGAACCGCAAATCAAATCTCTCATAGATGCCACAACTATGCTCAAAGAGTTGCCATCGTTATACGAAAAATCGAAGGGTCGTATCAGCGCGTACGACGCACATCTGAAAATTCTTCATCGGTTTGATGAAGCGCGGGAGTATTTGAATCGCGAGCCCGTCAGAAATTGGGAAAACGAAACCGCGCTCAAGGCGGCATACAATTCGGGACTGGCTGTGCTCAATCTGTCTTTCGATGCTTATATCGCAGGATGCTCGACAAAGTAACTCACGGTTGGGCGTAAGTGATGACTGAATGGAATCTGCTACTCCTTCGAAATCCCACTAAAAAGGAATGCATGGGCGTAGCAATGCGTTACGTTGAGCAATACGCAAGCTCGATGCCTACAGAACGTGCTAGGCATGCAGCAGAGTCGGCAGTTTGGAATCTTTGTAGTCCGCGAAATGCGGGCAGCCTCGACTGGCCCGATGGCTATAACGAGTGGACCTGGGCAGAACTCTCGCAGTCCTTAGAGTTGACAGGGGGCGATTCGAAGAACGTTGTGCCCGCCTTCCGCTTGGCAAGTCTTATCGCAGTCCGGGTCCGCGCCTGGGTGACAATGACACTTGCAGCCTACGGCCCCGTGCCTGCCGCTATCGAGCGGGGCAAGCGTGATTGGGCTACCGCAATTGGGCACCACCAGCGAGCTCAAACGTTCGATATTCAAGCGTTTCGGACGAAGTTGGTGACCGCTGTTCAACAAGAGATTGGGGAAGAGTGGCACCAAAACCCTGCTGCACGGAGCCTTGTTGATCGCCTTGTAAGGAAACAAGAGGCCAACAAAAGAGCTACAGTTCAAGAATTCTTTAATGACGCATCGTCATTCATGCAAGACAAGTATTTTCTTGTCGTCACACCATGTCCTGAGTGTGTGCGACAGCAATGCACAAAGTCACAAATTGAGGCGCAAGAGTTGGCATTGCCGCCATTTCACCTCACTTGTTCATGCGAAGTAGCCTGGCAGCATGAATGGGTGTTCGACGAGCCTGATCGCAGCACTGAAAATTTCGAGGCATCAATTCAAGGCTGGCTCGCCTCCTCGCTTAAAGGGCTGTCGATTCAGCCGCCATCAATCCGTGATTTGCTCTCTTTTGAAGAAGCGCGGTTGCGCGACAAAGAATTGTTGGTATGCCCAGTATCTTCGAAAGAACATTCGTTTTGGAAAAGGATTGTTGCCAGTTTGACTGGAAAATGAACACGTTTGGCATCGAAGTTGCCAATACCTAAGCGTATAGAAATTTTCTACATTTTTTTCGTCAGCTCAATTTTTGGATATTCCCTTCGCGGTCCGTAGCGGCCATTGCCTTCCGCGTTCGGCCAAAGGCCGCTGTGGGTCGGGACCGGCTGTAGCCTGAAGCGCCAGCCGGTCGTTCCAACTGATTTCGCACCTACGGCCCGGTGACCTATGCATTGCGGTCGTTGGCAGCCCGGCGCCCCAATGACTATAAAGAGGACTTCCCACATTCCTCAGGTGGCATAAGCCAACCGGCATCGATGTGCCAAGATTGAATTTCCATCAATCAATCTGAAACGCAGAAAGGGGAAGTCCAAATGAATACTACGA